>AMFJ01005790.1_pt1 | contig 41290 bp, 38 predicted proteins | sample 427208 | NCBI WGS metagenome assembly AMFJ01 (sample SAMN02954298, study PRJNA114691) | groundwater metagenome | biome: aquatic; feature: subsurface aquifer; material: sediment; isolation source: subsurface aquifer sediment | place: USA: Rifle, CO | collected 2008-08 | reverse complement strand
CAGAAAAGAAAAAGGCCGCAAAACTACATATCAAGACAAATTTTCAATTTTTGAACTAAAATTTCCGAAAACCTGAAAAAGAAATACTACGGGAAATTTTTAACGCTCAAAAATTTCAATTTGTAGCTTGATATTCCGTTGATGCGGGAATTTCTTAATAGTTAAAAACTTATATGAAAAAAATAATCATCGCTTCAGGTCCAGTTATTGTGGAAAATAATAGAGTTCTATTAAACCAACACGGAGACACCGAATTTTGGAAATTTTGCGGCGGCCGAGTGGAAAATTTTGATGATAATCTAATCGAAGCTGCCAAAAGAGAATCCCATGAAGAAATGGGAATCGGAATTGAAATTTTGGATGAAAAACCTTTTCTCCTCCACACCGCGAAAGAAGCTCCTGAAGGAAAGATTGATGTAATTTTAGTTCACTATCTTGCGAAAAGAATCGGAGAAATTTTTCCAGGACAAGATATTCGTGAATGGAGATGGATACCACTTGAAGATATTTCAAAAGAAAACTTAGCGCCCAATATCTTGCCTACACTCAAGCATTTCGGGTTTATAAAATAATGAAGGCCGCACCACGATTTGGCACGGCCCTATTTTCTATTCATCTTGTTTTTGAAGCTCAATAGCTAGACATCGCTTATCAGGATATTTTAGGCGACCAAGCGCTTGTTGGGAAATTTCATAAAGGGCTTTATTATTCCTTCTTATTTTCTCCCAATATTCTTCACTGCTAATCCCTCGATCTATAAGATAGTCTCTCACCGCCTGAAAATTATCCGACCTGATGATACCGGCTCTTTCTTGAAGGTCCTTAAAAAATTCATCCTTCCTATATTTGCCAGTACCGAGACATCTTGTACACAGAGGAGTTCCGTCTCCCCCCCACTCATCATCTGCATCCCAATCCCTAAATTCCCCGGGATATTCAGATACTAGCGTGCTCATATTGCACTTGTCACATATATGCTCACCAGTAAACCACTCTAAAAACCTTGTTAGATGCCTCCAGCGAGATCCCAGAAGCATAGCTTTTTTTGTTCTGAAAGATTGAAAGAACGTTTCCGATGAAATTATTTTTTTCATAGCCACCCTCCTTAGGATGTATGAGTTAAAAATAGTTATTTCGCAAATTATTGTTATTTGTAATAACGATTAATATAAGCATAAAATAAAATGCTAGTCAAATATGCTCACCGACTGCCCATTTTTCACTGAGGAAAATTGCCGTTACAATTAAATTGCAAGGATTAAAATCGATATTATGACTTAGGAGTTATTCTTTAGTCTTTATAGTTTTCACGAAGAAAATTCCGATTATCCCTGCCACCAATATTATCAATGTCAAAGGAAGCCATTTTTGATTCTGCAAAACGCGACTTTCTTTTTCATCGCAAACATTTCCGATGCCATCAAGATCAGTGTCTTTTTGATCTCGATTAGGCAAATCCCGGCAATTGTCTTTGGCATTAATGATTCCATCCCGATCAAAATCATCACAGGCATCTCCCTGATTATTGCTGTTCACATCTTCTTGGCTAGGGTTTTCCACGATTACACAATTATCAATCTCATCAGCTACGCCATCTTTGTCTATATCGGATTTCATATAAAAAGGATTTTCCACCCTATCCAGCTTCTTAGCGATCAAAACATCTCTGTCGTCATTCAGATCCGGCATCTCCCCTTTGTATGTTTCAACATACCTGTCAGCATCATAATACAATTCATAATTTTTGTTGGGCTGAGCTAGAAATCTGATGCTGTTCCCTTTTACCACAAACAGATCCTCCTGATTTATAGATAATTCCCTGATTCGCAAAGGCTGGATATATTCCAAGCTGATTTTAAATTCTTGGGCAGTTGTCTTGGGAAAATTTATTCTTGAATCCAACACTTCTTTTTTAGCCAAAATAATTCTGTCTTTCCCATCTACAATCGCTGATATTTCTACATTCTCAGGCAAAGAAACAAATCTATCCAGATAAAAATTAAGAGAAGATGCTGCTATTGCATGGCCAAATTTAACGCTGATTGTCGCTTCTTGCTCTTCACCGCTGCCGCTGGCCGGATATTCCAAAAAAGTCTCCATTTTTCCGTCTACTAAAAAATCAACCCGGCCAGACTCCAAAGAATCAGACGCAACGGCAGCATTCTTCACCAGAGCATCCCTATCAAGAACGATCACTGGCTGTGTTTTCTGTGATTGTTTTTCCATAAGCATGACATTTTTCATCATACTATCCCTAAAATCAACAGGTGCTTCGATGACAGTGGGAACAGAAATAGCCGGAACAGAAACAACAGAGAAAGAACGAAAAGCGCTTTTTAGCTCACTACTACTATCCGAACTTTCATTGGCTGACACATTATCAAAGACAAGGAAAAGGAATATTAAACATATAAAAAATATTTTTCCAAATAGATATTGAGTTATTTTCATATTGATTTAAAGTGAATTATTTGCAACAGTATTTTCTTTGTTTTTTCTTCCGATAAAGGTGGTGCTGACGAAAAGAATTCCCACAACAAAGAAGGTGATGATTTTCTCTACAATATCCATATTCCCAAATTCGACCAAAAATAATCTCAACAGAACTACTCCGAACAATATTCCTCCTATCGCCTTATAGAGGCCATGATCATTCTTTTTTCCCGCCGCATAGAAACATACCCCTGCTAAAGTGTAAATAACTAGGGATAGCATAGTAGCGGTCGTCTGGTTTTGAATCATCAGATGCGCCATAACCCAAATCAGTATGACAGAATAAAATCCGCCTAAAACTCCATAAAAACGAATCAATGTCATCTTATTGCTTTCTGTCTTATCATTGTCATAAAAAAGTTTCATAGCAAAAATAGTTATCAAAAACGACATCACACAAAGCAAGATAATTACCAGCAAATCACCCCCTATAGAAATTTGCTGACCCTCATAATAAGAACGGGATGAATAATAATTATTGCGATCAATATAATTGAATATTCTTTCAATATTAGTCAAACTCATCACAAATAAAACTACATAAAGAACCAATCCAAACGCTTCACTCAGATTGAACTTACTGCTTATCTCTTCTTTGCTTTTTAAGTACAGATTGATCATTATGAACGAACTGAATTCGACTATATACGCAACCGTCAACTCCCACGAATCAAACTGTATGGCCGTAGCGCTCACCAGCAAAACCAAAGCTACTGCTGAATATAGGATGACCGGATTTTTTTCTTTAGTCATGGAGAAAATAACATAAGCGCCTAGAGCAAAAAGAAGCACGCCAAAAACTATGAGATATACCAAAGATTGTTCCGAAGCAATCATCATCATCCAGATCAAAAACAACATTCCCGTTCCTCCGGCTACCACTAAATCATAAGCGTTGGCAGATTTCTTAAATAGGATAGTGGCGATGCTAGAGAAATAAAAAAGAAATATGAAAACAAAGGCAAATATAAGATTTTGAAGATTATCATCAAATCCCTCAAAATTATCATAGGCTACGGAATAGAGAAAAACCACAACCAGTGAAATTATGTTAAGCGCGTTCCATCCGGTCCGGCTAGTCACCCACAATGTTCCCGCTGCCAAGACAAAAAGATATAAAAATATTATGGAAATATCAACACTTAAGAAAACAAATATCGGAACAATGCTTCCCATTGATATTGTCACTACTGCAAGCGATAGGTTCTTTTGTTGCAAAGCGACATAGGTCATGAATGCTACCAAAATAAAGGCTACTATCAAAGCCACTGTTGCCGGGAAGAGATTGTAGAGTCCGATACCGGAAATGATAGAAATTAGAATCGAAGTTGCTCCCAAAATCAAAAGGGCATTGCCTTGCAATTGATGCTTGGCTGTTCTGAAAAAACCTGCGGACAAAATCAAAGCCCCGAACAAGACGCCTAGAGTGATTCGTCCCACTTCTCCGATCCAATCATTAATAAACGCATAAGTCACAAACCATCCTACCGCCAAAATCAAAAGGAAAATACCCGCCTTCAGCGGCCACTCTTCAGCCAGCCAAAGCACAAAACGCTCAAGGGCGGTTTTTTCAATTGCCGGGCGAGCCTGTGGAGCATACGCCATTTGGTTTTGGGCAATCGACGCCGGCTCCGGGAAAATTTTTTCCATTGCCCTTGATTGAGGTTGGATATTTGATTGAGAAACAGCCGCGCTAGGAACGTTCCCGGTGGCAGGAACCTGGCCCGATATTTTGTCCTCAAGCCTTTTTATCCTATTAGAAAAAGAAATGTGGATGATTATTATTAAGACGATCGCGATAAATCCCAACATATTTTTTATTATAAGAAATTAATGAAGCGCTTTGATTATTTAAATATTCCTATCCTTGCTTCCCTTCGACAAAAGCTAAAAGAACTCCGAGAGCGATTGCAATTCTCGGGTCAATCTCCTGGTTTTGCCCCACCGTCAAATCGATATTAAGCTTATATATAAAAGGATTGAAATTTTGCTTAAGATCAGCTACTCTAATTCCATTCACCAGCAAATCATAATTTTGAGGAATCAAATCAAAAAGCAACCTTCTTACCAGCGCCAAAGCCATGCTATCTTCCTGCAAAACTCCGATCTCAGCATCATTCTTGTCCGCCACGATCCATTCATCCTTGAGAATAGATCTGAGGCCTTTTCTTTTTATCATTGCGAATTTTTCTCCGGTCTTGCTGTCCACCAAGTCATAAGCTACGGAAAAATCAATTATGGATCTTGCTTTTATAGTCATGATCTCGTCAGTTTTTTCCGCATCGGAATACAGACGGATATCTTCTTTGAGCTTGAAAGCTTTCTGCTGGGCGCAAACTACCAAATTCCCATTCTCGTCAAAGACGTCCAGCTTTGCTCCTAGAAAGTTAAATAAATCTTTTCTCAGTAAATATTTTCCTCGAGCAAACATAATCTTATTGATTATTTTTTATTACTCTTATTTTACACCAAATAGCCGCTTCTAGCGAATCGTTTAAATATTTATCGAATGCTTAAATAAGCAAATTTATCTTGCCAAGCTTTCAATTCTTCAAATATTTTATCATTAAATTCATCGGGCTTAAGTGAAAAAATTACGTCGGCATTTTTCATGCAGTGATTTGTAAGTTCTTCCCTATTATTTTGACCGTCATACCACTTAAAACTATCTATACTATCAGCACTTTTAACAATCAAAGCATCTTGCCCATTTTCCATGCAACGCATGATGAGTTCATAAGTCCTTTCTTTCTTATCAATGATTGTGCCGTTTTTTGTACAAGCTAAAACTAGTTTCAATATTTCATCTCCAAATTCTTTTCGTACCAGTTCTTGATTAGCTCCTGACCATTCAATAGCATCGTGCAAAACTCCAGCTAAAACAATTTCTCGCTTGTAACCCCCTTCATATAAAAAAACTCCACCCGGATGTCATGAAACATCACAGGCTTTCTGCTATTCTCATCTGAAACAGGCATATGCTCCGCCAAAAACCGCACCGCTTTTTCAAAGTCTATATTCAATGTTTTTTGTGGCTCCATAGCTTTTATCTTTTATAATAAAGCATTAATTTTTTCGACTATTTTATCAACTTCACTTATATTTTCTTTAGTACTTAATTCAGACCTTTCCAATGCCTGAAAGGCATAACTGCCTATCAAATCCAGTTTCAAATATTCTATAAAGCCGAAAAAAGAGGTGTCTAAATATTTCTTTGTTCCTTCAACCTTGCCTCCTCCTACATATACCAAAACTACCTTTTTTCTGCTGATTGATTGCGACTTATAGAAAGGATGGCATCTGTCAATAAAATTTTTCATCAAAGCGCTCACGTTGTCAAAATAGTTTGGCGTTCCAATTACAAGAATGTCCGCCTCTAGCATTTTCTCCATCATACCTTTCATACTATCCCTAATCACACATCTAGGCAGGTTATGACAAGCCAGACAACCCTTGCAAAATCCTATTTTCTTATCCCTCAAAAATATAATTTCTTTTTCACTATTTTCCACAGCATCGCAGATGCGCGAAAGCACAAAATCAGTATTGCCCTTTCTTGGACTCCCGGAAATAAATAACATTTTTGCTTTGTTTTTCATAGATTTTATTTTAAATTTGCCTTTAATGCTTTAATATTTCAAGTTCTGCTTTACCATTTTCAACATTAAGTTTAGCGGTTCCTCCGATAGGAAAAGTAACAATGGGAGTGGTATGGCCAAAATCAACATTAGCGATAATTGGAAGTCTATCCAATTCTTTTTTTGTTTTCACAATTTTTGTTAATAACCCTCGCGTCATTCCAGTGTCAGGCTGAAATCTTCCAAAAACTATGGCTCGCACTTTTCCAAAATCAGGAAGATGAATGAGCGATTGTAAGTCCCTATCAATAGTAGCTACATGCGCTTCATCATCATCTTCTAAAAATAAAATACTACCCTTGATGTCAGGCATAAATTCTGTGCCTTGCAATAGATTCAAGGAGCATTGATTTCCTCCAATTATTTTTCCTTCAGTTTTTCCATCATTAATAATCCAAAACCCCTCATTTTCTACAAAATTACGATCCTCCTGATCGCTCATCCAACGATCATTGCTCCAGCTCAAAGATGGCCTTACGTCAAATGGCTCTTCTGAAAATAGACATTTTTTGAAATATTCCAAAGTATAATCAAAACTTTTTCTGTCTCCGAAAGACAGAAAATGAGGACCAGAATAAGTCATCAGTCCTGTCTTAGCATGAATAGCATTGGCAAGAACTGTTATATCGGAATAACCGCATAAAATTTTCGGATTTGCTTTGATCAAATCATAGTCTAAATGTTTTAGCAGTTGATTAGAGTTGAATCCTCCGATGACGGTTATTACCATCTTAATTGACTTATCTGCAAAAGCTTCATGCAAATCAGCCACCCGATTTTCAATGGATGAAGAATTAAATTCATCTATTTCATTTACATGATCAGCAAAACTAAGATTTAGACCAATATTTTTAAAACGCTCTGCGGCCAATTCCTTTAACTCTTCGCTGATCCAAGACATAGACAAACTTCGGGCTGGCGCTATAACCCGCACTCCATCTCCCATTTTTAATTTATCTGGAAAAATATTCATAATTATGCTATTAAAAAATTAACGAAACCCATGAGCCTTGTCTCCGAACTCTATGCCAAAGTCGTGCGCCCAAACATCGACGTCTATCCATTTTTCTCCCGCTTTGATTTTCAAATATTGATGGGGCGAAACAAGCCAGATTTGCGCCCACTGCAAACGGATATCATTCTCGCAAAAAAATCCGCTTTTCACCAGCAATACTCTCATCAAATAGTTGATATTGGTGCAATGCATGAATCCTTTCCTGTCCCAAAGCGCTTGCGCATCAGTTTCAAAAACATCAAAGATTCTGGTAAACGTTTTTAGGCGCTTGCCCTGATATTTGGAAATAAGAATTTCGTAAGCCCGCTTCAAACACTCCTCCTGGCTGGAAGATTTTTTTAGCTCGTAAACCGCTTTTTGCATATCCTTCGGCAACGCATCCGGCAATGGCGTCTTGGAAAATAGATCTATAGGCATATGCTATAATTATATTTTTATTATTTACTATAAAAATCCATTAATTATTTTTTCAATCTTTTCTGCAGAAAGCCCGGCTTCTGACAAAATCTCTTCGCGCGTGCCGTGGGGCAAATTTTCATTGGGAAGTCCGATGTTTTTTATGGAAACGTCGATCTTGTTGTTCAAAACAAATTCATTGACCGCACTGCCTGCTCCGCCTGCTATGACGTTATCTTCGACAGTCACAAAATATTGGTGAGTTTTAGCCAGTTCTTTCAAAATATTTTTATCCAAAGGTTTTATAAAACGCATATTGACAAGTGTTGCGTCTAGATTTTCCGCTATAATTTTGCATCTTTCAACCATTGAGCCAAACGCCAAAATAGCTGCTTTTTTTCCACTGCGAAGCATTTGGGCCTTACCGATTTCAATAGCCTCTTTTTTCCCTTCATCAAACTCACCCTCTTCCCCGCTTCTCGGATATCTCACCGCTACCGGTCCGACATGATTAAAGCCTGCTTCCAACATGGCATAACATTCATTCTTATTAGCCGGCGCCATAATTACCATGCCTGGAATAATGCGCATATAAGAAAGATCGAAACTACCGGCGTGCGTCGCTCCGTCCGGACCGACAATTCCAGCTCGATCAATAGCCAAAAGCACATTTAAATTTTGAAAAGATATATCATGAATAAGTTGGTCATAGGCTCGTTGCAAAAAAGAAGAATAGATAGCTACTACCGGTTTTTCTCCCGCACATGCTAGTCCTGCCGCAAAAGTAAGCGCATGCTGTTCAGCGATGCCCACATCATGATAGCGATTAGGAAAAGATTCTCTAAACTTTGTCAGACCCGATCCGTCGCACATAGCCGGCGTAACGGCCTGTAGCCTCTCGTCAGTCTTAGCTTTTTCGCAAATCCACTCAGAAAAAACATCGGTGTAACTCATAGTTTTTTTATGATTGCCATTTTTTTGTCCTGTCACCGGATCAAAAGGCCTCACCGCATGAAAAGATAGCCTATCCTGCTCTGCCGGAGCATATCCCTTCCCTTTCGTAGTGATGATATGTAAAAATTTCGGACCTTTGATTTTCTTGAGATTGGTTAACACCTCAACCAGATTTTCAATGTCATGTCCGTCAATCGGGCCATAATATTCAAACCCTAGCTCCTCAAAAAACGTTCCGGGAACAATCATCCCCTTTGTGTGGCTTTCAGCCCGCATTAATAATCTCTTAAGATTAGGCACGCTATCAAAAACTTCCCTGCCCCTAGCCCGCACTTTCACATAGGATGGAGAGGAAATAATTCTAGTCAGATATTGCCGCAATCCCCCAACATTAGGGGAAATGGACATTTTGTTATCATTAAGAATCACCAGCATATCCGCTTTCACATCTCCCGCATGATTGAGGGCTTCAAACGCCATTCCTCCGGTCAATGATCCATCCCCTATGACCGCCACTATTTGTGAAGATTTTTTTCTATTGCGATTGGCAATCGCCATGCCTGCAGCTGCACTGATGGAAGTGCTGGCATGTCCCACATTCAATGCATCATATTCGCTTTCTTCTCTCCTAGGAAAGGGAGCCAATCCTCCCAATTGACGGATGGTGTGCATACGCTTTTTTCTTCCGGTGAGAATTTTATGAGGATAACTTTGATGCCCTACATCCCAAATCAGCTTGTCTTTAGGCGTATTGAAAACATAATGCAAAGCTACGGTCAATTCCACCACGCCCAAATTAGAACCGAAATGTCCGCCGGTTTTGGAAACGCTGTCAATCAGAAAATTGCGAACTTCAGAGCAGAGTTGCTTTAATTTTTCTCTCTTAAGTTTTCTCACATGGTGAGGAAATTCAATTGAGTCTAATAATTTTTTGTTCTCCTCTTTTTTCATTTTTTTATAGGAATCTAATATAAAATCTTTTTAAGATTATTTTTTAGCAGCCAACTGTCCGCAAGCGCCTTGGATCTCCTCACCCAGACTTTTCCTGATGGTCACGCCTAAATTGTGGCTTGCCAGATATTCCTTGAACTTCAAGGTGCGCTCTTTGGAAGAGGAATGGAATCTTGATTCGGTTGAATTATAGCGTATCAGATTGACATGCATCAATTGCAATTTTTCAACAGATTTCACAAATCTGATCAAATCATCGGCATCATCCATGCTGTCATTGACGCCACTGAGCATTACATACTCCAAAAAAATTTTTCTTTTGGTCACAGCCAAATATTTTTTAAGAGCTTGCCTTAGAGCTTCTAAATTATTTTTGCGATTAATCGGCATGATTTGGCTTCGCCTGGCTTCGGAACCAAAATGCAAAGATAAGGCTAAATTTACTTGTGGAAACTCTTGAGATAACTTTTCAATACCCTCCGGAATTCCTGAGGTGGACACTGAAATGCTTCTGGAAGCAAAATTGAATTTTTTTTCATCAATCAAATCCGCCAAGCTTTTTCTAACTTCTTCCCAATTAAGAAAAGGTTCGCCCATGCCCATATATACTATATTTGATACTTTTTCCTTTTTTGTTTTTAGCTGTTGATTCCAAAACAGTATTTGATCCGTGATTTCTTCAGCAGCCAAATTTCGGATAAATCCCATTTTTCCGGTAGAACAAAACTCGCACGCCAAAGGACAGCCCACTTGGGAAGACACACAAGCCGACCAAACTCCGTCAAGGGGGGAAATGAGCACCGCTTCAATCAAATTTTCATCTTTCAGTTTCAAAAGAGCTTTCATGGATTTTCCATCTTTCGAAGCCAGAACTTTTTCCACTTCAAACGACAAGATTTTCATTTCTTGTTCTAAATTCTTGCGCATATCCTTGTTCAAAGTCGAAATTTCCGAAAAACTGGAAACAGACTCCTGAAAGACAGCTTTTTGAATTTGCTGCAAACGAAATTTAGGCTGGTTGTGCTTTTGCAAAAAAGCCTCCAATTTTTCTATATTCATAGATTATAATCTTACTCCAGAAAGAATGATCCTGCAAGAGAATGATATTTATTCGACTGTCACTGATTTAGCCAAATTTCTAGGCTTATCCACGTCTTTTTTGTTGAGAACTGCCATATGATAGGCAAATAACTGAAGAGGGATCGCCGCCAAAATCGGAGTCAGCATTTCCAATGTCTTTGGAATATAGATCACATCATCGGCAACTTTCGCCATTTCCTTATCTCCAACGGTCGCAATCGCAATTACTTTTCCGCCTCTGGCTTTTATTTCTTGTATGCCGCTAAAATTTTTCTCATACACGCTATCGCGCGGAGCCACAAAAACACAAGGAAAATTCCCATCAATCATAGCAATCGGTCCGTGCTTCATTTCCCCGCTGGCAAATCCCTCAGCGTGAATATAGGTCAATTCCTTAAGTTTTATCGCACCTTCAAAAGCGATCGGATGATTATATTTTCTTCCCAAATAGGCAAAGTTTTCATATTGATGATATTTTTTGGCAACTTTGAGAATTTCCTTATTATCTGAAAGAATTTTTTTTATTTTCGCCGGTATCTGATCTAGTTCTCTTATTATGCGCTGTCCAGTCACCAGGGACATCTGCCTTTGACGGCCGAATAGGACTGTTATGAGGGTCATTACAGCCAATTGAGAAGTAAAAGCCTTGGTTGAGGCTACAGCAATTTCCGGTCCGCTATGAGTATATACTCCGGCATCTGTTTCACGAGCAATAGTTGATCCGACCACATTGACGATTCCCAGAGTCAAAGCTCCTTTTTCCTTAGCTTCTCTCACAGCCGCCAATGTATCTGCTGTTTCACCAGACTGAGAGATGGCTATTAACGCTGTTTTCTCGTCTATCACTGATTTTCGATAGCGAAACTCATGAGCATAATCCACTTCTGTCGGGATGCCGGCATATTCCTCTAGCATATATTCACCCACCATTCCAGCCAGCCTCGCAGTTCCGCAACCGACAATTACAATTTTTTCTACCTTTCTTATTCTATCAATCACACCTTCCATTCCTCCCAGCTTTGCATTTCCTTCAGTTGAAATATAACGACCGCGGATGCTGTTGAAAATTGTTTCAGGCTGTTCAAAAATTTCCTTAAGCATAAAATGGTCAAATCCTCCTTTTTGCGATTTTTCAACTGTCCAATCAAGCGTGGTAATGCTTTTCTTTATATTCTTATTTCTAATATTGGTCACATTAAAACCATCTCTGGTAATTTCTGCCACTTCGCCATCATCAAAATAGATAACTTTGTCGGTATGACGAACAATAGCGCTCGTATCCGATGCGATAATATATTCTCCGTCTCCTATCCCCATAACCAATGGACTGCCATTTCTAGCTACGATAATTTTCTCCGGTTCACGGCTATTTATGATTGCCAAACCATAAGTTCCCTTGATAAGCTTCAGCGCTTCAAAAACCGCCAGCTTAAAATCCATTTTTTTACTGAATTCTTCCAAAAGATGAGCCACTACCTCGCTATCGGTTTCAGAAGAAAACTTATGCTTTTTTTTGATCAAAAAATCCTTAAGCTCCCTATAATTTTCAATGATGCCGTTGTGCACAACACTGATATTGTTTTTACAATCACCGTGGGGGTGCGAATTCTTATCACTCGGCTTTCCATGAGTCGCCCAACGGGTGTGAGCAATCCCCACTTCGCCAAAGACTTCTTTCTCTCCGATTTTATTTTCCAATTCCTGCACCCTTCCAGCGGATTTGGCCGTAAAAATGCCGTTTTCATTAATCACAGATATGCCAGCACTGTCATAGCCTCGATATTCCAATTGCCGCAATCCTTCAATTAGGATCGGACAAGCCTTTTTTTGACCGATATAACCAACGATTCCACACATAAATTTCTCCTTAATGAATTAAATTATCATGCAAAATGCAAAACTCCGGAAAAAATGATAGCTCCGGTTATGAAAGCAATGGATAGCCAGCCGAAGAACCTAACCCAAACCGGATTGGTTTCGTGTCCCATTATTTTTTTATCATCGCTCACTACCATTATCGCTACCAAAAGCGGCAAAGAAATTATTCCATTGAGAAAGGCTGAATAGTATAGTGCCATAATCGGATTGATATGAAAAAAATTGAGAGCCAAGCCGAACAGAATGGAAACTATGATTACAAAATAGAATCCTCTGGCTCGAGAAAATTTTTCTTCCAAACCCTCTCTCCATTTCATAATTTCCGACATAGCATAGGCGCCCGATCCTGCCAGAATAGGCACAGCCAAAAGGCCGGTTCCGATAATGCCAAAAGCAAAAAGAAGATATGCATAATCTCCGGCCAGAGGCCTCAAGGCCAAAGCTGCTTGCTCTGCCGAATCGATATTGAAAATACCATTTTGGAACAATATTTGGGAAGTGGTTACGATGATAAAAAAGAATACTGCATTTGCCAAAATCATACCGGTCTCCACATCAGTTCTCATTCTTCCAATACGATTAGTTATGGTCCTATCATCTTTCTGATGCAAGCTGCGAAACATTTTTCTAGCCATTTTATTTTCCTCTACCTCCTCTGAAGTCTGCCAAAAAAATAAATATGGAGTGATGCTGGTTCCGAAAATGGCAATGACGGCAAAAATATATTCCGGAGTGAATCTTATCCTAGGAATTACAGCAGCTTCGAATATGACATCCCAATCAGGATGAACCATAAAGGCAGTTACTATATAGGCCAGCACCGAAACCGCCAGCCATTTTAAAATTCTGACATAGATGTGATAGCCTACAAATATTTCAAGCAATATCACAACTGCTGCAAACATAACAGTAGCCACATAAAAATTTATATCAACCAGCATTTGCAATGATTTGGCCATCGCTCCCAGGTCCGCCCCTATATTGATGATATTAGCCACAATAAGGACAAAAACAATGCTCGCTACTATTCTTTTTTTATAATGTTTTTGCAAAACTCCTGCCAGCCCGCGATTGGTGACAATCCCTATGCGAGCACAAGCTTCCTGAATAGCCATCATCATAGGCAGCATCCAAGCCGCCATCCACAAAATTCCCAATCCGAATTTTGCTCCAGCCGAAGAATAGGTGCCGATCCCAGAAGGATCATCATCAGATGCCCCGGTTATTACGCCCGGTCCCAAAGCACGGAAAAAATAATAGCTTTTTTTCCAAGGATTCCTGAGAACTTCGGCTATTTTGATCACTTCTGCTTCCGCAATTTGCCAAGTTCCATCAATAGCTCTGGCAGATTTGACTTCGCCCCACAATATGAGTTTTTTTGCCAACACCAGAGGAATGCCGACTTCGCGGCGAAACTCGGATAGGGTGAATATTTTTTCAGCAGAATGTTTTTTATTTCCTTTTGTTTCCATTTTAAAATTTTCTCTTTATTATGCTGCCAACCTCTTTTAATTTAGCGATTTTATAGTCGCAATACTTATTTTTCCTATCACGATATCTTCCCTCACGCCTGCTGCATAGGATTGTTGTCACTTGAGGACAAATTTTTTTTACATTCTCAATCTGCTCTACCCTGTCATCAACAAAATATACATCTTTTTCTGATAACAAATTCTCCTTTTTTATTATTTTTAAAATAATCTCCCCCTTCAAGCTATCCACGATTTTGACCTTGCTAAAGAACTTAGTAAGTCCTGAGTTATATACTTTTGCTTTTTGAAAATTAGTGATGGAAAAAGAGATTATATCAAGTTCTTTCTTTTCAAATTTATCCAGAAATTCTGCTACGTCCGAAAAAACATATTTTCCGGTATCAGCGGTAAAATTTTCTATTTCTTTTTCAAGAGCATCCACGTCTATTTTTATTCTTTCACAAACTCTTTTGATATGACTCATAGGATCATAATTTTTAATATCCCTATTATCCAACGGGTCAAAATAACATTCCTTAAAAATTTTCTTAGAAACGCCTTTCTTTTTGAAAATTTTAAAATAATCCTCTTTGAACCTCTTCGTATTAAACAATACATCGTCAAAATCAATAAATATTTTCATTTCTTAAACTATTTCTTTTATTATGCTCTTATAATTTTCAATCTCTGAAATCAATGTTATAGCTTTGGCTAATTTGTCGCTGTCATGCCTGATAAAGGATCTTGCAGATGCTAATGCGTCGGATTTTGGATATTTTATCTCTCCATTTTGAATAAAATTTCCTTTGATCACCTTAAACTTCCGTGATGGATTTTTTTCCAAATGAAAATCCACTAAAAAATTTCCTCCTTCCTGCTTTCTATACTTTTCTATCAATTTTTTCCCCGGTTTCTTGCTATTGAAAATGACATAATCGATCCTGTCTTTTCCGATGAAGCTATTTATGGATTCAACATAATCATCTATGCTGAATCCATCAGTATGCCCTTTTTTATTGGTCAGATTGCAATTATAAACCACTTTGGCTTTGGATTTTTCAATAGCCTGCGCACACTCTTTAATAAGAAGATTGGGCAAGATGCTGCAATAATGGTTGCCCGGCCCAATCACTATGACATCAGCTTCTTTGATGCATTTTAAAGCTTTTTTATTTGCGCCTATTTTCGAGCTAAAATACATTTTTTTTACTTCTCCAGTGCTGAAATCACTGTGATTGATTTCATTCTCTCCTTCAAGAATTTTTCCGTTTTTCAGCTCTAAATATAACTTAGCATCATGATTAGTCACTGGAATGACTTGGCCGCGCACATTAAGGATTTTCATCGCTTCATCAACTCCTCCGGAAAAACTCCCGCTCAATTTTTCCAAAGCCGACAAAAACAAATTGCCAAAACTATGTCCCTTAAGCCCGCCCTCTTCAAAACGATAATTCAAAAGCTTGCGCAAGATTTCCGAAGAATCGCTAAGCGCCACCAAGCATTGGCGCACGTCTCCTGGAGGAAGAACCCCTAATTCATCTCGCAAAACCCCAGTAGAACCTCCATCATCCGCCATAGAAACAATAGCTGACAAATCAACCTGATATTTTTTAAGTCCCGATAAAAGCATAAAGCTTCCCGTACCTCCGCCGATAGTCACTATTTTTTTCTTTCGCATATAAAAAAATTTAAACAAACTTATGAATAATTTTTTCTGCCTCCAACAAATCTTCCGGAGTTCCTACCGAATGCCACATCGTGGCTTTCTCCACTTTGATCTTATGCTTATCAGACATCTTAGCCAATGTTTGCGGCAAACCGAATTCCCCGGTTCCGATCGGCACCAAATCATAGTCAAATATTTTTTTTGTCATAACATATATTCCAGCATTAGCCAGTTTTTCTTTCCACCTCTTCGGTTTTTCCACGATATCCAACATATTGCCGTTTCTGTTGACTTTTATCATTCCAAATTGGCTCGGATCATCCACTTCGTGCCCTAAAACTGCCATTTCATGCTTGAGGAGACTTTTGATATCTTTTTTATGATATAGATCATCTCCCATCATCACCATAAAACGATCTTTCAAAACGCTTTTAGCCAGAAACAATGCTCCGCCTGTTCCATTCAAATTGGTCTGAAAAACATAAGTAACTTTTCTTCCGTTAAAGAACCTTTTGAAATGATTCATGATATGTTCTCCATAATAACCCACTACAAAAACAATTTCCTTTATTTCTTTAGGCAACGCATTAATTTTATGTTCCAAGATAGGCTTGCCCTTAATTTTAATCATTGGCTTTGGAATGCCATTGGTTAAATCCTGCATTCTTTTCCCCCTACCGGCCGCTAAAATTACTACTTGCATATTTTCAAGTTAATGAATTATACCGCCACAATGTTTATGAGTTTTCCTTTGATAAAAATGATTTTTTTAATTTCTTTTCCCTCAATATGCTTTGATATTTTTTCACTTTCCATAGCTAATTTTTTAGCTTCTTCTTCAGAAATTTCTGCATCGACATGGATATTATCGCGCATTTTTCCGTTGATTTGAATTACCATGGTCACTTCCGCATCCTTGGTCATAGCTTCGTTGAATTTCGGCCACTCTTCCAAGAAAATTGATTTTTCGTGCCCCAAAACACCGCACCAGATTTCCTCTGCCATGTGCGGTGCGAAAGGAGCCAGAAGAGTCAGAAATTTTTCCATACCGGCTTTCGGCAATTTTTCATACTTAGAAGCGCTATTTACAAAAATCATCATCTGGCTGATAGCCGTGTTGAAGTTGAAACTTTCAATATCTTCTGTCACCTTCTTGATGGTTTTATGCAAAAGTGTCGGCAGTTCTTTTGGCACTCCCTCACATCCACCAGCACAATCAATCAGTTCCTTTTCTTGAAAAGTTTTCCAGACTTTGGTCAGAAAATTTTTCTGTCCAATCACACTTCGCATGTTCCACGCTTTCATTTCTTCCAATGGACCCAAAAACATCTCGTACAGGCGAAGAGAATCTGCCCCAAAAATATCCACTACTTCATCCGGGTTGACCACATTTCCTAGGGATTTGCTCATTTTTCTTCCATCTTCAGCCAGGATCATTCCTTGATGGCGCAGTTTTAGAAACGGTTCGTCAAAATTTACATAACCATATTTAGCTAAAACTTTAGTGAAAAATCTGGCATATAAAAGATGTAGGACTGTGTGTTCTGCCCCACCCATATACAAATCCACTGGCAGCCATTTTTTTATATTCTCCTTAACTGCAAATTCTTTTTCATTTTTCGGATCAGCAAAACGAAGATAATACCAACTAGAACAAACGAAAGTGTCCATCGTATCTGATTCACGACGGGCTTTTTCCCCGCAAAGCGGACAAGCTACATCATGGAAAGATTTGGAGATAGCCAGAGGAGACTCCCCAGTCGGCTTAAAATCTACATCCGTTGGAAGCATAACCGGCAAGTCTTTCTCTGGAACCGGCACTTCTCCACACTTATCGCAATAAATAATCGGGATAGGAGCCCCCCAATAGCGTTGGCGGCTCACTAGCCAATCACGCAATCTATAGTTTATTTTTCTTTCGCCCTTGCTCTCTTTTTCCAACCAAGCACTCATTTTTTCTCTAGCATCTTGTGAGTTTAATCCTGTAAATTCTCCAGAATTAATAACAACTCCATCTTCTGTGGTGGCCCATTCTTGATTTTTGAAAATATTTAAAAACCATTTCTGACCTTCTAGATTAAGAAAACCCTCTAATTCATCAAAAGAAACCCATTGCAAATTATGGTTTTTAGTATCTTCTTTTTTCGGCTCGACATATTCATCATTCTTGAGTTCTACATAATAGCATTCAGTCTCGGCGCAACGATTAACATTTTTATGAGCCGCAAAAAAACAGTTATGGATTTCTCCTCCGATTTTCCTGACTATAGTCATATTCTGAAATCCTGCTTCTTCTTTCACTTCCCTGATCGCAGCTTCTTCTCCTGTTTCGCCTTCATTTATTCCTCCAATTATAAAAGATTTCCAGCCGTGCTCATTCCAATCCAAACAAGCATATTTATCCTCTTTCCAATGCTTGACAATCACATTGACTGTTTTTCTTTTCTGCAGTTCTTTTCCTTCTACGGGAGCATTTTTGCCTTGATCAATAAACAATTTAGCGATTGATTGCCTGATTTCCAAATTATATTTTTTCGCAAACTCAAAATCTCGCTCATCATGCGCCGGCACTGCCATGACAGCTCCGGTTCCATATGTGCCGATCACATAATCGGCAATAAAAACAGGCACCTCTTCATTGTTGAAAGGATTAATGGCTTTTATGCCTTTCATTTCTACTCCGATTTTTTCTTTGTTTTCCATTCTCTCCAAGTCAGTTTTTTTCTTGGAATCCATGATATATTTTTCTATCTCTCGAACATTTCCAGCTTGGCTTTTCAGCTCTTGAACTAAAGCGCTTTCCGGAGCCAAAACTACATAAGTGCAGCCAAAAATAGTGTCCACTCTGGTGGTGAAAACTTCAATATCATTGGTTTGTAGTTTGTAGTTTGTAGTTCGTAAATCACTATGAATTGAAATTGGAAATTTTATTATCGCCCCTTCGCTTTTTCCAATCCAATTTTTCTGAGCGACTCTGGTTGAATTCGGCCAATCAATCTTATCCAAACCATTAATAAGACCGCTCATTCTTCCATTTTCCCCGTCAAAGTCTTCAATGAAATCAGTAATCTTAAAAAACCACTGCTCCAGATCTTTTTGGATCACTTGATTGCCGCATCTTTCACAATTGCCGTTCACCACCTGTTCATTGGCAAGCACAGTTTTGCATGATTCACACCAGTTGGTTTTAGCTTTCTTTTTGTAAGCCAAGCCATTTTTATACAAAAATAAGAAGAACCATTGAGTCCATTTATAATATTCCGGACTGGAAGTGTCGATTTCCCGACTCCAATCATATGACATGCCCAAACTTTTTATCTGAGCAATAAAATTCTTAATATTTTTGTGAGTCGATTCATTAGGATGAACTCCTTGTTTGATAGCGAAATTTTCAGCCGGAAGTCCAAAAGCGTCCCAGCCCATGGGATGAAGAACGTTGAAACCATTCATTCGCTTAAAACGCGAATAAATGTCAGTAGCCGTATAGTTTTCTACATGTCCCACATGAAGACCCGCTCCCGAAGGATAGGGAAACATATCCAAACAATAGAATTTCGGCTTATCTGAGTCATTTTTAGCTTCAGAAAGCTCCAAATTCTCCTCCCAATATTTCTGCCATTTCTTTTCTATTTCTTGTGGATTATATTGTTTCATATGAATATATAAATCATCTTGCTATGAGAATTTCAAAAATAAGATGCTTTACAGCTTAGATTGTTAATATAATCCTATTCTAGCTCATTTAGACGGTTTTTTCAAGGAAAATCCTAAGCAAAAATACCCAGTCTCAACCGGGTATTTTCATATGAATTTTTGGCTTTTCCAGGGCTTATCTTTTGAAGAAAAATCTTTTAACGATGAAATATACCGCTAAGATAATAAGACTGTAGAGAAACATTACCGGAATCACTCGAATCACTAGGACAATCAAGAAATTCACAAATCCTTGCATGTCTTTGAAAAGCATATTGATGGTTTCTTTGGCTACCTGAGCCGGCCTCCATTTGTCGGAAAAAGCTACATTAGTATCTTCGGTCATAGATATGCTGATGCTAGCCATGTCGGTTTGTGAATCCATAAAGCGAATTCTTCCCTGAAGGCTTTCAATTTCCCCTCGGACTCGTGCCACCTCTTGCGTCACATCCAAAATATCTGAAATTTTTCCTGTCTGATCAAGAATTTTCAAAAAAGCCTGTTCCTCAGTTTGTTTGTTTTTGAGCTGAATCTGCAAGTCGCTATATTCCATAGTCACATCCTGCCCATAAGTAGATTCGCGAATCACTAAAGTAGCCACATCTTTGATTTCAGAAAAAGTTTTTTCAAATTCCCTCACCGGCACCCGCACTTCTACGTTGCCATTCTTGATGTTCTTGTCTGTTTGGTAGAAATTGGAAGAAAACACTTCTCCGCCATTGTCTTTTGCAATCTTAGATATTTTTTCTGTCGCAGAATCAGCATTATTCACTCGCAAGCCAAGGTTTCCATTTTTGATTTCTTTTTTCTGCACTTCAGAAGAAATCGGAGACATGTCCGGGGCAATAGAATCTTGAGCCGTCTCTGGAAAGCTCCTTTCACCATAACTTTCCATCATCGGACTAGCTAAATTTTTGGCGGAACCGCCTATCGGCATCATTGATGAATCTCTAGAAACCATACTCATTCCATTTCTAATTGACTTTGTCAGCGGTCGGGGGGAATTGTCGCTCATATTCAGCGCTGCCACAACAGCTACCAGAAAAACTATTACTCCGATGCCGACCACGAAAGATTTTTTAAAATTGTCCATTTTTTATTCTTTATTATTTTTTACCTTTCCATTATAGCACCAAATAATAGAAATAAAAAAAGCTGCAAACATCAATAATTTACAGCCCAACAATCTCTAATTTATAATGATCTCCTATAAATCGGTTCCTGAATAGGACAGATTCAAGCTCTTATTGATAAGCGGGAAATCCGGGACGATATTGCCCGGCCCCATGATGCCAAAAAGCGCCCAATTGCAAAAGGAAGGATCTCGCGGAAAACATCTTTCAATCACGCCATTTTTGATTTCGAGAGCCATGACAATTTCTCCCCGCCATGATTCCACCGCCCCGATTGCAAAACCGTCTTTCGCTTCACATCTTTCCAACACATCTCCTTCTTCCATTTTCCCGATCAAATTTTCCAGCAATATGACAGACTGTTCAATTTCTTTGATTCTCATGCGATAGCGGGCGAAAACATCCGTGCTTTTTTTAGTAATAACTTTGACCGGAAATTCTCCGTAGGAAGCATAGGGATGGTCCCTTCTGACATCTCGATCAACTTTAGAAGCGCGCGCCGGCAATCCGACTGCTCCGAAAGCAACTGCCGCTTCTTGAGGAAGTTCGCCCGTATATTGCAAACGATCCAAAAATCCCTCACTATCAAGAGCAATGATCGTAATTTTTTCTATTTCCTTCCAAGCCTCTTGAGACACTTTCAATATTTTTTTCAAATTTTCTTTGGAAATGTCTTCTCTCACTCCTCCGGGAACAATCATCCCTCTCCAAAAGCGATTGCCGCAAATATCCGCCGACAAGCGCATTATTCTTTCTTTGATGCGGAATCCATTAGCCGCAATAAAGCTATAACCGGTTCCCATTCCTCCGATATTGGCTAGATCATGGATATGCATAGTGATCCTTTCGCACTCGCTGAGGATCGCTCGAAGCTGCAGCGCTCTTCTCGGCACCGCGCAGCCGCTGATTTTCTCCACCGCTTGCACATAAGCTAGAGCGTGCGATGCGCTGGCGTCTCCTGACAATCTTTCAATGTACGGCAATCCCTCCATTGCAGTCTTCCCTTCCAGCAATTTTTCCACTCCCTTGTGAGTGAAAAATAATTTTCCCTCCAAAGTCAAAATCCTTTCTCCGGCTACATTAAAACGAAAATGTCCCGGCTCGATGATTCCGGCATGGATCGGACCGACAGGAATTTCAAAAACGCCTTCTCCGGAAACATGATGCATCGGGTAGGCCACATTCGCCTTGGGAAGCTTGGTGTTCCACTGGAAATCTTTTAGCAAAGGATGCGTACCGTTTGGAATATTCTCATGATGCACCAATCTTCGAAGATCCGGATGTCCCGTCGGCACCACCCCAAACATATCGTGCAAATATCTTTCATACCAATGCGCTGCCATAATGGTGGCCGTGAGAGCTGGATATTGAGGATCTGTGGACGGAACATCTGCTGAAATTTTCAGCCACTTGTTTTCCTTATCCAAACTAAAAACCGCATGCACTCCAAAACATCCTTTCTTCTGACGCTCATCCGTGCCAAAAAGAAGCGATAGCGGAAGTTCGTGCTCTTGAAATAATATGGTGGATATTTTAGCTAAATTTTCTCGAGAAACCTTGATTGCCAGCAAATCATCCTTCTCTTCTAAACTGATTATTTCCGCTCTAAATTTTTTGATAATTTTTTGAATATTCATAGGCTAGAAAAAACTATTTAATAAATAAATGTTTCCACGATATGATTGATTATTCTGCCAGCGCCAAGTGTCGTAAACCACCAGGCTAAAAACACTACCAGCGCCAACTCTATTGCAATTATGGAGTGCGTAATATTCCACCTTTCCTTTTTCATATCAATTCTCTTTCCGCTTTCATCAACACTAAAAATCATTTCTATCGTAACGGCCAGCATGGCATAGGCAATTATGCTTAAGGCGATAAAAAAGAAAATGGATACGATAGGATGAAGAGCAATGGACTGGGCAAACATTGAATATTCGCTTACAAATAAAGCTGACGGAGGAATAGCGATAATAGCTACGATGCCTGCCATAAAAAGCATGCTAGTATATCTGGAATAGTGAAGCATATTTTTTATCTTAGGAACTTTTGTAGTTTTCCATTGGATAAGAATTTCGCCCGCTCCAAAAAACAAAGCTGATTTAGCAAAAGTATGCCCGATCATATGCATCACCGCTGCCGCAGCTCCGAGAGGAGAAAGCCCGATGGAAAAAAGAATGATCCCCATGTGCTCAATGCTGGAATATGCCAACATTCTCTTATAATTAGATTGGATAAGCATCATAAGAGCCGAAAGAATGACTGAAAGGAAGCCGAAAATAAGAAATAAGCTATTTGTCCAGGAAGAATCCAAAAACGCGCTGTCTGCAATAAATTTGAAACGCAAAATCGCATAGAGAGCGACATTCAAAAGAACTGCTGAGAAAATAGCCGAAATAGGCGATGGAGCTTTACTGTGCGCATCCGGAAGCCAAGTGTGCATAGGAACCAAACCCACCTTAGTCCCAAACCCGATAAAAATGAATATGAACGCTAATTTTATAATATTTTCCGGAATAAGTTGGGAATTTTCCATTAAATAACTCAGTGAAAAAATATTTCCGTCAGCCACTCCTCCAATATGAGCGCCATAACTCAAAAGCAAGATTCCAAGCAATCCCAAACTGATTCCGGTAGAGCAGAGAATCATATATTTCCAAGCAGCTTCCATACTGGTTTTTTTGAGATATAAGCCCACCAGAAAAGTAGAAAAAAGAGTTGTTCCTTCAAGAGTCAGCCACAAGACCAAAGAATTGTTCGTAAGCACAACCATCAACATGCACAAAACAAAAGCTTGAAATAGTGAAAAATACATCTTATATTGGGAAAAAGTGATAATTTTTTCCTCATATTCATGGCCGATATAGCGAAGGCTGATAATGATGGAAAAAATGTAAATGATAGAAATAAGAATTGCCAGAAGAGCAGAAAAACTATCCATCATAAACCATGAATCTATCCACTTATTTTGAAAATGAAAAACAAAAGGCGCGGCATAGAAAATAACAGCCAATCCTCCAAGCAAAGAGAAAAATAAGCTGCTGATTTGAATTGTTTTTTCTTTCCTTGCCGCCACAGAAAAAATAAAAGCTAAGGTGAATGGAATGATTAAGATATTGGGACTCATAAAAATATGTTAATTGAAAAAATAAATTATTCTGTCAGATCGCGAAGATCCTCCGTATCAGCGCTTCCATGCAATTCACTTATCTTGGCGCTTAAAATAGCCAAGATATAGGCCGTAGCCACTGTCACCGCAAAAATGCCGAATTCAATCATAATCGGCAATGAACCTATCGTTGCCAAAACAAAAACTGCAATGCCATTTTCTATCACCAAAAGACCGATTATTTGAGAAAATATGTTTCGTTTAATAATCATCATAGTTATTCCCAAAACAATAAGAGTCACTGCGGCATAAAGCAATGAATTCCATTTGACCAATCCTTCGATGGATATATTATCCAAATTAAAATAAGTAACAATCATAATAACGATAGCCAAAAAATAGCTTTTTCCCGGACGCAGAAATGAAGGCAGATTGGTAAGGCTTTTTTTCGCATGGCTGGAGCGGCTGATTACATAAGGCACCGCTAAAGTCTTAGTAAGAATGGTAAAAATAGCAAATATCCAAAGATGTATTCTTTCTTCTTCACCCACTAAAGGAAGCAATCCCCAGGCAATTCCGGCAATAGCCAAAGACGAAACGGAATAATAGCGCAAAATCGCTTTTAATCTCACTCTGCCAAAGAGAAGCACGATGCAAACTACAGTAAAAAGAGAAAATAAAACATGATATTGCAAAGATACATCCGTATGTGCAGTGAAGAGTGCCATAATCATTCCCAAGAAAGCCACTGCAAAAGCAATAGAAAAATATTCTGACATTCTATAGAAACGCATTTTAGCCATTGTTGATTCGATAAAAACTAGGACTGACATGGATACTATTATTTTTATCAGACTAAAAAATAACGCGATCATCAATGCTCCGATTCCCCATGAAGATGCATCCGCCAAGGTGTTAGGGAAAATAAAATTCGTAATAAGAAGAGAGAAAATAACCAATTTTATGGATGAAGCATATTCCAAAAGAGCTAAGTATTTTCCTGAATATTCCAAAATCATTGCCTCATGCACCATAGTAAGCTCTAGGTGAGTAGCCGGATTATCCACCGGGTAGCGGGCATTTTCTGCTAAGGCTACTAGTATCAAAGCAGCTATTGTCAAAATAAGATAGGGCTGGAATCCAATTTGATTTGCGAGCATTCCATCAATAGAAGATTCGCCAACCACAAAACTAATAGCGGCAAAAACCATAATTATTACGGGCTCCAAAAGAGCGGCAATGGTCATTTCCCGGCTAGAGCCCATTCCGCCAAAAGCACTTCCTGCGTCTAATCCTCCGAGCACTAAAAAAATGGAACCAATAGCTAATATGCCAGCTATTACCAAGAAATCACTCAAACTTGTTCCGCTAGAACCGATAAAAATAAGCGGAATTATGGCGCAAAGGAAAACAGCAGTTCCAAAAACTACGAACGGAACCGCTCGAAAAATCCAGGATACAGCATTTGATATCACTATTTCTTTGCGAAAAAGTACGGCAAAAGTGATATACGGCAAAAAAGGAGAAGCACCCTCCCTGCCTTGAAGATGGGCCTTGAAAAATCGCACCAAGCCTAAAGCGAAAGGCGCTATCAATAGAATAAAAGCAACTTGTATTATTGTGGCAACTATCAGACTCATAAGGCAAAAATTAAAGTAATAATTAAAGCAAGAAGCAAAAACAAAATATAATACTGGATGCGGCCGCCCTGGACAAAGCGTATTTTTTCAGCCAATAAGTATAATCCATGAGCAATGGGCGTATAAATAGCTCTGCTCCAATTAGAACGGATAGACAAAGAAAAATTATATTTTCTTATCCATGGATTGCTGGATACGATCGGTTCAGATTGCATATTCTTGTTTCTGCCGATAAAGGTCAGGAAGAAAAATCTGATAGGACCGGAAAAGGCGGTAGCGCTATATTGCATAGTAGCATCAATCGGTTGTCCGCAATCCCAAGTATGATAAATTCTTTCTTGGTTATTTTTACAAATTAATTTCTGAAAAATATATACCAATGCCACAAAAATTATAATCACTCCGCTGAGCATGACTGAAGAAATATTTATTGAGCTGTCTAAGCCGTTTGAAGACAAAGAAGAAGGTGCTTGCAAATGAACTATAATATTGGCAATGAAAAACTTAGCTGCAAATCCAAGCGCCACCACCCCTACTGCTAAAAGTAAAATAGGTATGATCATAAAATAATCCTCTTTTTCTTTTCTCTTTTCCATATGGGAATTATGCGCCAATCCTAACATGGAAATGCCAAATATTCTTACCATAGCGAATATGGCTAATCCGCTGATCATAGTTATAAAAGACAAAATTATCAAAAGCAGCATGATCACGCCAGGACCGCTACTTGCTTCACGCATCAAGGCTAAGATATTTTGAATAAGTCCCCACTCCCCATAAAAAGTTCCGAACAACGGCAATGGCAGAGAGCTTAAGATAGCTAATAAGAAAGCTAAACTGAAAATAGGCATGATTTTGGCTATGCCTCCCATCATCTCTAAACTCTTGGTATGCACCCTGCTTATTACTACCCCGCTGCTTAAAAACAAGGCTGTTTTAAAGAGCGCATGATTTATGGCATGAAAAATAGCAAAAGCCACAATAGCATACACCGCCATCGGGTATTTGTTTAATGAAGCCAGATAGATTGACAGTCCTAACATAGTGAATATTATGCCCATATTTTCTATACTACTGTAGGCAAAAGCTTTCTTAATATCTCTTTCTACCACCGCATATAGAACTCCCACTGATGCTGAAAGAAGACCCAAGAAAAGCACAATAATTCCTGCCCATCCCGGTATGGCAGAAAGATTCAGGGAAGTCATGATAAATCCATAAACAGCCACTTTCAGCATCAATCCGCTCATCATAGCTGAAATATTGCTTGGCGCTTGCGGATGCGCCTCCGGCAGCCAGACATGAAAAGGCACGAGCCCGGCTTTGGAACCAAAACCGAAAACAAAAAGAAGGAAAGCCAGATTTAAAAGTGCCGGAGATAAACTCTGCGAAGCTTGATGGATATTATCCAGATTAAACATGAGAGATCCTCCTCCTAAAATCAGAAATCCTCCCAAAATAGCCGAAGCTCCAAGATGAGTCATTATGAAATAGAGAAAGGCCGCTTTTATCGAATCTGCTTTTTTATCAGAAAAAACTAGAAAAAACGAAGCGATGGACATCACTTCCCAAAAAAATAGGAAAGCAAAAGAATTGTTAGCCAGCAACACTCCCTGCATGCCAAGAACAAAAAAGGACATCAAAAATTGCACTATGCGGGGATTATATATTTCCCTATATAATTGCAAATATCTCAAACTATAAATTCCCACTAAAAAAGAAATGCCGCTTATAGCTAAAAAGAAAATGGCGCAAAGAAAATTCAATCTCGGAGCAAAATCAAAAAACCAGCCATATTGAGCTAGGGTCAAATTTTCTCCTGAAAAATTTACTAAATATCCTAAGGCAGAAAGAAAACCTACGCCATTGGAAAGAATAAAAAGACTTGTTCCGTTTTTAAAAGATTTTCCAAAAAATACAAAAAGAGAAGATATCAATAAGCCGAAGAAATAAACATTTAAACCAAAAATAATATATTGATCCATCATTTTTTTATTTCATTTTAGAACTCTTTAGTGCCTGCAAAATTCCCTTCAAAATTTCCGTAGGATTTGGAGGATCTCCAAGTATGCGGACATGCACCGGAATCACCTTATCCACCGAACCGACCACTGCGTAGGAATCTTTCCACATTCCCCCATTGCAAGCCCCGTCTCCAACCGCCACTACGATGCAAGGATGCGGAGCAGCTTCATAGGTAGTAAGCAACGCTTTCTCCAAATTTCTAGTGACCGGGCCAGTAACAAAAAGCATATCGGCGTGCCTTGGAGAAGCGACAAAGCTCAAGCCGAATCTATCAATATCGTAATAGGCATTATTAAGCGCTGTCAGTTCTATTTCCTCAGCATTAGTGGAACCTGCGTCTACCGCGCGAATGCGAAGCGATCGCCCTCCATATAAATTTCCAATGATTTCTTTTATTTCCTTTCCTATTTCCTCAAAAATCTCATCTTTTTCCATTGGAAAAAAATCAGTCTTTTTTTCAGTGACTTTTTTCCCAAACAGTAAAATATTCATTAACCCAAAAATTCTCATAAAAAAATATTCGTATCTAAATATTATTTTACCTATCTAAAATAATAAAAATTCAAAGACAATATAAAGCCTAATCTATTTTTATTTCCCTTTTAGAATGATGCTTCCTGCCTACCCGCAACCTTGCCAATTGCTTATCGATAGACGCTGCCACACGGGCATATTCAGTATCATCCATAGAAATTTTTTCTTTCCTGATTTCCTCGGCTCTTGCTCTGGCTTCTTCCGCCCGCTTCAAATCAATCTCTTCCGCCCGCTCAGCCGTATCAGCCAGAACTGTCAATTTATCCTGATTGAATTCAATAAAACCTCCTGAAACTACCAGGCTTATTTCTTCGTTTTTTTCCTTAAGAACAATTTCCCCCGACTTCAAGGAAGCGATATAGGGTCTGTGCTTTGGCAATATTGTCACTTCCCCATCAGACACAGGCAAAGTCGCCTGCGAAATTTCAGACTCAAAAACGGTTCTTTCTGGAGTGATGATTTTGAATTTTATTGGCATAAAAATTAATTAAAGTTTCCAAATTTATTATTTGAACTTTAAAGTATTATTTTTTAATCTCCTCCAGACTTCCCTTCATATAAAAATCCTGTTCCGGAATCTCATCATAAGCGCCTTCCAAAATCATCTTGAATGATTTTATGGTCTCAGACAATTTTACATATTTTCCAGGAGTTCCCGTAAATTGTTCTGCTACGAAGAAAGGTTGAGAAAGGAATTTTTGCACCTTTCTGGCTCGAGCTACAGTCACTTTGTCCTCATCGGACAATTCTTCCATTCCGAGAATTGCGATAATATCCTGCAAGTCCTTGTATCTTTGAAGAACTTTTTGCACCCCTCTGGCTACATTATAATGTTCTTCTCCCACAATTTTCGGATCAAGAATCGTAGAACTTGAGTCCAGCGGATCAACAGCCGGGTAGATTCCAAGTTCAGAAAGGCCTCGAGAAAGCACTACGGTTGAATCAAGATGTCCAAAAGTAGTGGCTGGCGCCGGATCAGTCAGGTCGTCTGCCGGTACATACACCGCTTGCACGGAAGTCACAGAACCTTTTTTGGTAGAAGTGATTCGCTCTTGCAATTTACCCATTTCTTCAGCCAGTGTCGGCTGATAACCTACAGCTGATGGAATTCTTCCAAGAAGAGCTGATACTTCAGACCCAGCCTGGGTGAAGCGGAAAATATTATCTACGAAAAACAAAACGTCCTTACCTTCGCTGTCACGGAAATATTCCGCCATTGTCAAAGCGGAAAGGGCCACACGCTGCCTAGCTCCTGGCGGCTCGTTCATCTGCCCGAAAACCAAAGCAGTCTTATCGAGCACTCCTGATTCTTTCATTTCATGATAGAGATCATTTCCTTCACGGGTTCGCTCTCCCACTCCCGCAAAAATTGAATAACCGCCGTGTTCTTGGGCGATGTTTCTGATAAGCTCTTGGATTACTACTGTTTTTCCCACTCCAGCTCCTCCAAAAAGACCGACTTTTCCACCCTTAACGAACGGACAGATAAGGTCAATCACCTTTATTCCAGTTTCCAAAATTTCCGCCTGAGTGGATTGCTCAGAAAACGCTGGTGCATCTCTGTGGATCGGATCTTTTCTTTCAGATTTGATAGGAGCATCGATTCCATCTATTGTTTCTCCCAAAAGATTAAACATTCTGCCTAGCACCCCTGCGCCTACTGGCACGCTAATCGCCATCCCGGTATCCACCACTTCCATTCCGCGCTTCAGTCCATCGGTTGATCCCATAGCTACCGCCCGCACTTTGTTTCCACCAGTATGTTGATGAGTTTCCAAAACCAATTTTTCGCCATTGCCAAGATCAATTTCTAAAGCATCATAAATTCTTGGCAGACCTTCCGCAAATTCCACATCCACAACCGGCCCGATTACTTGAGTGATTTTTCCTACATTTTTCATAAGGTTAATTTATATAAACTTAAATTTAATTTTACAGCATTATTCCAACGCCGCTCTTCCCGCTGAAATCTCCGCAATCTCCTGCGTAATCTTTCCTTGCCTGATCTGATTATATACAAATGTCAAATCACCTTTCATTTCCCCAGCCGCATCCGTCGCATTTCTCATAGCCATCATTCGTGACGATTCTTTGGAAGCATTGGATTCCAAAATCGCATGATAAATCTGCATATCGATAAGTCTGGGAAAAATATGCTCCAAAACCAATTCCGGACTAGGCTCCACTTTATATTCCTGCTTCGGCTCATCCAAACCATATTGTTTGGCCAAAACATCCATTTCTGCAATCTGCTTTTCCAGATCTATTTTTGATATCGGCAAAAGCTGTCTTACCTTGGCATTTTGAATCATAGCGGAAACATAATCGGTATAGAAAATTACAACTTTATCATATTTCTTAGCTAAATAGTCATCAATGACCATTTTTCCAACAGCACTGACATCTTCAATTTTAGGCAAATAAGAAAGCTCGTTGAATGATGCCACAATCTTCTTTCCTGATCTTTTCACCACTCCCTCGCCTTTTTTCCCGATAGTGATAAAATCGATTTCTATTTCTTTTCCTGCAGATTCGATTTTTTCTTCTCCAATCCTATTTACTCCAAGCTTCTGAGGATCGCTGGTCTCATCCTTGATTTTTTTAGCAATTTGAGAATTAAAAGCTCCGCAAAGGCCGCGATTAGATGTGACTGCGATAGCTAGAACTTTTTTCACTTCCCTCACCTCCAAAAGACCGTTTTTATATTCAGAAAATGCGCGCGACAGATTCATCAACACGCTCCAGGCAGCATGAGCATAGGGACGGATCGCTAAAACACTTGCTACAGACTTTCTCATCTTAGCAGCCGAAACCATCTCCATCGCTCGAGTGATTTTTTGAGTGTTCCCCACTGATTTTATTCTTCTTTGAATATCTTTAGTTGAAGCCATAGCTTTTATTGGTTTCTAATATCTTTTAATTTAGAACTTTTATCCAAGACTTTTGAAATTTTAATTCCCGTTTTGGTATACTTCCTTGAATTCTTTAATGGCTTTTTCCAAACTCGCCACTACCTCCTCTGACAATTCCTTCTTTTCAGCAATTAAAGTCAAAACTTCTTTCCCGCTGGATTTCATATATTTTTGAAAATCATTTTCCCAAGCTTTCACCTTTTCCACCACCACGTCGTCCACAAATCCATTAGTCAGAGCATACAAGATCGATACCTGCTGTTCCATCGGCATCGGCTCATATTGATCTTGCTTTAAAATTTCCACCGTTCGTCTTCCTCTTTCAATTTGTCTTCTAGTGTTCTCATCCAAGTCTGAACCGAATTGCGCAAAGGCTTCCAATTCCCTGAATTGCGCCAGATCAAGCCTCAATTTTCCAGCCACTTTCTTCATCGCCTTGGTCTGAGCGGAAGATCCTACCCGAGAAACTGAAAGACCGACGTTGAGCGCTGGGCGAATACCCTTATAGAACAAATCTGTTTCCAAATAAATCTGGCCATCAGTAATAGAAATTACATTGGTCGGAATGTAAGCTGACACGTCTCCTGCTTGAGTCTCAATGATCGGAAGAGCTGTTATTGACCCGCCGCCATAATTTTCATTAAGCCGCGCTGATCTTTCTAAGAGCCTGGAATGCAAATAGAAAATATCTCCAGGATAGGCCTCACGTCCCGGCGGTCTTCTAAGAATTAATGATATTTGACGATAACTCCAAGCATGCTTGGATAAATCATCATAAATAATTAAAACGTCCTTGCCTTTGTCCAAAAAGTATTCTCCCATGGCACAACCGGCATATGGAGAAATAAATGAAAGAGCGGCTGGATCTGAAGCTCCCGCTACCACAATAATGGTGTGTTCCATCGCTCCGTTCTTTTCCAGCTCTGCCACGATTCTCGAAATCTTGGATTCCTTTTGTCCGATAGCAACATAGATACAGATCAGATCCTGTCCTTTCTGATTAATGATCGTGTCAATCGCTACTGCGGTTTTCCCGGTTTGCCTATCTCCGATAATAAGCTCTCTTTGGCCTCTTCCCACAGGAATAACGGCGTCAATCGCCTTGATTCCGGTTTGCACCGGAACACTTACTGATTTTCTGGTGATTACTCCGGGAGCGATTTTCTCTACCGGATAAAAAGTCTCTGAAACAATCTCTCCTTTTCCGTCAATCGCCTGCCCCAATGGATTCACTACTCTTCCAACCATCATTTCTCCTACCGGTACGGATAATATTTTTCCTGTTGATTTCACGCTATCACCCTCTTTGATGCCCGTATAATCTCCCAAAATCATAGCTCCGACAGATCCTTCCTCCAAGTTCAAAGCCACTCCATATATCCCACCGGGGAATTCCAACATTTCGCTAGCCATCGCCTCACTCAACCCGGATATCTTTGCCACTCCGTCTCCCACCTCGGTTACTGTGCCTACTTTCTCTGTTTGAGTAACAGTTTGAAAATTTTCAATTTGCTTTTTTAACTGCTCAATAATGTAATCCTTATTCATAAATTTTAAATTTATATTACAATTTTAATTATTCTCATCACCGACCTACCTTGCCAGCAACGTTCTTAAATTATTTATTTTCCTCATGATGCTGCCGTCCATTCTTTCATCACCGACGGTTATAACAATTCCACCCTTGATTTCCTTATCGACAACGTGCTGCAAAACCACTTCTTCAGCTGAATATTTTTTAGCGATATAATCTTCAATTTTTTTTAGCTCATCTGGTGAAAGTTCTTTAGCGCTCACTATGCCGGCCTCCACAATTCCATTTTCAGCGTTATAAAAACCAGAAAAAGACTCTATTATTTTACCAGCTAATTTCATCTGATTATTTTTTTGCAACAACTTCACAAAATTTGCCACCATCAAATCAACTTCCGCTTGCGGTTTTTCCTTAATCGCCTCATAAAGAGATTTTGCATATTGGGCGGCTGTGATCTTCATTGTATAAATCTTAATTTTATAATTAACTGATGGATTTTCTGATCAATTCCCCATCCTTTGTTTCGTCCAATTTTTCATTGATTATTTTCTCTGTCGCCATCACTACAAGGCCGGTCACTTCCGCTTTCACCTCGGCTAGAATTTTCACTTTTTCCTGTTCAATTTGCTTTTGAGCTGTCTCCAGAATCTTTTGCGACTGTTTCTTGGCTGAAACTACGATTTCTTGCGCCTGCAAAATTGCTGATTCTTCCGACTTTTTGATTATCTCCTGGGCTTGCTTTCTAGCTTCCACCAGAACAGCCTGCTCTTTTTCGGAAATTTCCTCCAACTTTTTTTGAGACTCCTGCGCATCTTTCAAGCCTTTTTCAATTTTTTTAGTTCTTGTTTCTAACATTTTCACTACCGGGCCATAGGCAAATTTATGCAAAACAAAAAGCAATATCAAGAAATTGATGATTTGTGCCACTAATAGCTTTCCGTTAATTCCTAAATTGTTTAATAATTCCATATTGTTAGTCTATATTAGAACCTTAAGATTATTTAATATTTTTAATTACATTCATCAGTTGACCGTTCCCGATTCGAACTAGCCTAGTGCGAATCGTTGACCGTAAACCGATAGTCAGATTAGATAAATTTGATGATCAATGACATAACCAAGGCATAGATTGCGATCGCTTCAGTAAAGGCAATGGCCAAGATCATATTAGCTTGGATTTTTGGAGTAGCTTCAGGATTTCTTCCGATTGATTCCATCGCCTTTGAAGCCAAAATTCCGATTCCGATTCCAGGCCCGATAGCTCCGAATCCGATAGCAATCGCTGCTGCCAAATTTTTAATTGATTCTGCTTCCATAATATTTATTCATTAGTTTTCCAGCCCACTTATTTATGGTCGCTGGAACTCTAACCTTAAAAAAATAATTAACCTAATTAGTGATCGTGCGCTACAGTCGCCATCTTAAGAAATACCAGAGTTAGCATGGCAAAAACCAAAGCTTGAACAAATCCGACGAAAACCTCCAAAAACAAAAATGGCAATGGCATGATGTAGGGAACCAAATTCAACATTACAATAAGCAAAACTTCTCCTGCGAAAACGTTGCCGAAAAGACGGAAGGAAAAAGAAACGATCTTAGCAATTTCACTGATAAGTTCCAATATACCGACAAAAGTTCCGATAAAATAGGGCTTGTGGAAAGGGTTGACCAAAAACTTCTTGCCATATCGCACGATTCCGATTGCGGAAATTCCCATAAAATGAACAAAAAACACCGCTACAAGAGAGAGAGCCAGTGTTGTGTTGAGATCTGCTGAAGCGCTGCGGATAAATGGGGCTAGAATCGTTTTTCCATGCACTTCTTCATAAACCCCCACTGTGCCCGCTCCTGGGAGGAGTCCCATCCAATTGGAAATAATAACAAAAAAGAAAATGGTCATTACGATCGGGAAAAATTTTCTGGTTTGATTCTTGTCTTGCGTCACACTATCGATCAAACTCATAAAGTATTCTATCACCGCTTCAAAAATATTTTGAAATCCGCGCGGCACCAGTTTCGTGTTCCTTCGAATAAAAAAAGAGATTCCAATAATAATGACACTAGTGACTAATGTCATTATGAAGGAATTTGTAAGGGGCAAATTTCCTATGTGATAGATTGTCTCCGGCACCAATGAGATTTCCATTATTTTTTGTTAATTATATCTGTTGTTTTTTTATAAACCATATAGGATGAAATGATAATTGCCAAACAAACACCCACCAATAATAAAAATGGTTCAGTGCCTAACTTTTTATCCAAGAATCTCCCGCCTAGCGCCAAAGCCACTAGAGGGATAGAGATCATATATCCCAATTCCCAGGCTAAAGTCATTGCAGAAAAAGCCGCTCTCCTGTCATCCGAATTCGAATTCTTCTTTTCACTATTTTTCTCTGAATCCTTTTCCATTATTTCGCTTTTAATATACCGAAATTACATAACCGATATCGCTATTAATTGTCTCTCAAAAAGTAAAAAAAGTCAACTATGACATTTTTTTTACTATAAGTTAAAAAAGGTTTTTGCATTTTTTGAGCTGATTTCATCCACTTTTATTGCCGAAATTTCTTTTATTTCAGCGATCTTTTCGCAAACATAACTCACAAAAACAGGCTCGTTTCTTTTTCCGCGATGCGGCACTGGAGCGAGATATGGACAATCCGTTTCCAGCATAATTTTATCTATGGGAATGATCTTTATAACATCTAAAATCTCTGCGCTAGGCTTAGCATAGGTGATGTTGCCATTAAAAGAAAAGAGTATATTTTTACGATCAATAATTTTATTGATAAAATCTAATCGACCGCCAAAACTGTGAAAAACAAAATTAAGTTCAGCAAAGTTTTTAATAATTTCCAAAACTTCCTCATACACTTCACCTTTTTCTCGATATTTTTCTCCAGCCTCCGCCCGCTCTCCCCGACAATGGATAATTACCGGTTTTTTTAATTTTCTCGCCAACTCTAATTGGAAGACAAAGCCTTCTTTCTGAAATTCTTTTTGTTTGTCGCTGACTTGATTGCCATCATGCGAATAATATTCCAATCCAATTTCTCCAATTGCAACTACTTTTTCCTGGCTCGCCAATTCTGTCAATTTTTTCTTGTGTTCTTCGCTCCAAGCGCCGTGTTTCATGAAATATTCCGGATGGCATCCGACAACGGAAAAAATATCATCATAATTTTTAGCCAAATCTACCGCACGCGCACTGCTTCCAAGTCCTGCGCCAATCGTAATAATCTTTTCCACGCCTCCTTCAAAAGCCCGACGGATCACATCGCCGCGGTCTAGATCGAATTGCTTATCGTCAATATGGGCATGCGTATCAATCATAATCTTCTTTCTTTCCTTTTAATTCTTCTTTTTTTAGCATATAATATCCTACCGCTGAACCGACAGATATTATGAATATGATTGCAACAGACACATACTGCGAAGTCATATCAATAGCCACTTCCTTATTGGTGAAAAGCAGCTTGCTTTTTTTAGGAGCTACTTTTAAACTGCTGTCTTCAAAATTAAATTCAACTGTTCTGTTTTCATTATCCTTATTGAGAGAAGCCATGTATTCAGGGCTTTCTCCTCTCGGTCCGGCAATAAAAAATTCATCCTCCCCGCTAAATTCACCATCCGAAGAACGATTGCTATCAAAGTCACTTTGAAAATCAAATAATGATTTCTTGGTTTCATTAAAAGCACCGGCAGAACCATCCAATACTGAATTTATCGTGTCTCCGATTTTATCGAAAATATCGTCTGGAACCACTATTCCCGCATTATCATCCCCGTCATCATCATCTTCATCATCATGATTATTATTTGATGGTTTCCCAGCACCGAGGATGGGCTTTTCCAAAACAGGCTTCTCATTCTTGCTTGAAAAAAATGTAGTAGTGCCATAGTTAGGATTACTGGCAGCCAAAGAAAAATTTTCCGTCTCTACAAAAAATAGACTGGCAATAGTTATGGCTGTTACTAAGCTATATGTTTTTTTATTTTTTCCCATTTATTCGAGAATTAATTTTGTTTTTTCTACTTTGTCATTTCAAATTAACAGCAATGCGCCCAAAAAGAATATCTGTTTTTTTTGTTTCTAGAGAAACCATGATCTTTTCAGCAGTTTCCGGCATGAACGGCATAAGGTTCTCTGCAATTTTCTGCAGTCTTGCTGTCAAATCATTCATAACCTCTTCAAACTTCATCTTATCGTTTTTTACTAATTCCCACGGTTTGCTTTCATCAATTATCTTATTGGACTCGCTAACCAATCCCCAAATATATTTCAAAGCTTTGGATAATTCCATCCTGTCAACCATGCCAGAAATTTCATCTTTTTGAAAAAATTCTTGAGAAACGAATTTTCCGGATTTTTCACTAAGCTTTACTACGCGAGAAACCAAATTCCCCAGGCCATTAGCCAGATCAGCGTTATATTTTTCAATCATTCGCGCCCAAGTAAAATCCATGTCTTCTCCGAAATTATCTCCCAGAGCCAAAAGCAAATAACGAGCTGCATCTACGCCGAATTTCTCCACTATTTCAGCAGGGCTCACTACATTACCCAAGCTTTTGCTCATTTTTTGTCCGCCCACATTCACAAAGCCGTTGATAAATATCTGTTTAGAATTAGCAATCCCGGCAGAAAAAAGCATCGCTTGCCACATAGCTGCTTGCTGGCGCAAATTATCTTTGCCGCAAATCTGCACTCCGGGCCAAAAATCAACAAAATCACTTCCCTCATTCGGCCATCCCAAAGTAGAAATATAGTTTATCAAAGCATCAAACCAAACATACATGACTTGAGTTTCGTCTCCCGGCACTTCCACTCCCCAAGGCATCTTGCTTTTCAGTCTTGAGATGCTAAAATCTTGCAGTCCGCCTTCCACAAAACTGCGAACTTCATTAAGCCTCTTTTCAGGAATAACAAATTCAGGATTGTTTTTATAAAGCTCTAAAAGTTTCTCTTGATATTTGGAAAAACGAAAGAAATAATTCTCCTCTTCAATAGTTTCAATTTCCATATTGGGATGCAATGGACATTTTCCACCCACCAGATCAGATTCGGTTTTCTCCAATTCGCACCCCACACAGTATTTTATTTTATAATTCTTTTTATAAATATCTCCATTAGCTAGGCATATCTTCCAAAACTCTTGCGCCGCCAACTTATGATATTTATCTGTCGTTCGAATAAAATGATCCACATCCAAATTAAGCATTTCTTTGAGCTTTAAAAAACTCTCGGCTTTCCAGTCGCAATATTCCTGCATATTCATTCCCATTTCTTGCGATTTTTGATAAATTTTAGCGCCATGCTCATCAGTTCCGGTGTTAAAAATAACATCTTGCCCGAGCTGGCGATGAAACCTAGCTGCGCTGTCAGCCTGAACGCTCTCCAAAGCAAAACCGATATGCGGATCAGCATTGACATAAGCAAGGGTCGTAGTGATATAAAATTTATTCATAAAATACACTAAATTAACTAATAATAACTAAATTAACAATGACATATTTTAAACAACCTTTAAAAACGGCTTTCTGTCATTTGTATAAATCAATCTTTTCATATAAAAATCTGGGCTTTTAAAATTTATAAAATATCCTAGCTCGTACTCACTATTTCTTAAATAACTATATACCTGATCAATGAAATTTTTAGGAATAATATCAACAGCCTTTATCTCAACAATTATTTTTCTTTCAATTAAAAAATCTAACCTATAATTACCGACTACCCTGCCAGTTTTTGGTGAAAAAATAGGAATATTTTTTTCTTTTTCGAAGCATATATTATTTATTTCTAACTCTTCTTTTATGGCATTTTGATAAACAATCTCTTTATGCCCAGGTCCAAAATTCTTTCTAACTTCAATAAAAATTCCTTGCAACCTATAACTTAGTTCCTTATATAAAAGCTCTGGCATAATTCATTAATTTCGTACTTATTCGTTAATTTAGTGTATTATTATTACGAATTCTCCTTTTATCTTGCCTGGGTTTTTCTGAAAATATTCCAGCATCTGGGAAATATCTCCCCTCACGATCTCTTCAAACATCTTAGTCAGTTCCCTGCCGAGAACAATGTTCTTTTTTTTATCTTCCAAGAAAACTCCTGTTTCTAATTCTAATTTTTGCAATAATTCCAGATTTTTCATCACTCGATGCGGAGACTCATAAAACATAGACGGCATTGGAAATTCCAGCACTTTTTTAAAAAAAGTTTCCCGTCCTTTCTTATGAGGAGGAAATCCCAAAAATACAAATTCTCCCATATCAACCCCGGACACGCTGGCCAGCGTAGTCAGCGCTGAAGCTCCTGGAATAGGAATAACTGGAATCTCTCGGCTCGCCGCTTCTCGCACCAGCTGATTGCCTGGATCGGAAATTCCTGGAGTGCCGGCATCTGTCACCAATGCCAAATTTTTTCCACTCTTGAGCTCTTGCAACAAAAATTCCAATTTAGGAACCGGCTTAATGGCTCCGCCAGATTTTCGATTTTGGTAGAAAGAAACTGTACGAGTTTCAATGGCATAGTGATCTAAAAGTTTCTTAGTGGTCCTAGTATCTTCACAAACCACCATATCAACTTCTCCTAAAATACGAATGGCCCGAAGGGTGATATCTTCCAGATTTCCAATCGGAGTAGCTACGATATATAAAATTCCTGTATTCATATATAGAGTCTAGCTTAAAAGTAAATATTTTTCAAATTACTTCGCTTCTACTATCCACCAATCAATTTCCACTGAATTATCCAAAGACTTTCCGATTTCAATTTCAAAACTTTCACCCTCGACAATTTCCCCTACCTTAGCAGACACCACCTCATCCGCTTTTTTCACTGTTACAAAAATCTTACTCTCCTTACTCACTTCTCCAGTCTTCACTATCACGCTCTTCCCATCCGCACTTACTTGCTCTATTGTGCATTCTTCATTATCATCCGCTGTTTTGCCCGCAGGACAAATCACGGCAGTTCCGATAGTGGCCGCCTCTTGATCCACAACTTTGATAGTCAGCACTCCAGTTTCTATGCTTTCCGCTGCCAGCTTGCCTAAGATGGAGATTTCATCGGGTTTTTCAGGATTGATGCCAAGGAGAGTTTTGAGATAAGAGATGTCAGTTGAGTTTTCAGTGATTTGAGCCAGATTCAATTCTTGATCGGCTAGGTTTTGCAATTCTTGGATCTGTTGTTGCAATGCTTGGATAAGGGTTTCTTGCTGGTTGATATCTGCCTCCTGATTGCTCATTTCTGTTGCCATGGAAGCAAGGCTTGTTTGCACCACTCCCAGCTGAGTATCGATGGAATCCTGGAGCTCTTCCAAGGTAGAGATATTTTCATCAGTTTTCAGTTGCAAAGACGCGATGCTTTGCGCCTGTGTGCTAATTTGGTTTGAAATTGATAATTGATCATCAGAAATTTTTGCTATATCTTCTTTGATTTGGATGGCTTGGCCGATATAGGCGTCTTCTAAAGGCATGCCGGTCAGGACATCAGTAAGATGAATCAATTTTTCTCCAGTAAGACCTTCGATCAGACGAATAGCTTTGGCCATATCTACATTGATAGATTTATTGTTTTTCTCGGAATAATAAGACCAAGCCATTTCTTCGCTGGCCCCTTCCGGAATATTGGAGAAATTATGGGGAGAAAGAGTGGTGACGTTTCCGGCTTCGTCTCGAACGCGGAGTTCGTAAGAACCGGAAACATCCACCGCGAAAAGCTGGATGCCATCAGTAATGCTGGTAGTAGGAGCGGTTGAGCCGGAAATAGAGAGGACATTATTGGCTCCGGTGCCGAAATTAGGAGAGCCGATGCCGACATTGCCAGTGTAGGAGATATTGGCGCCGGTTTGCGCCCAAAGAGAGCCGGAGCCTCCGCCGGAATTGGTGCCACGGTTCAAACGGACGATCGGGATGGAGATGTTATAGACATAACCGGATGGAGATTTGAGATATGGACTGCTAAGCGAAGATAAAACCATGTTTTTTGATTGGTATGATGCAGACACGGAATCTACATTTGCTGTTGCAGTATTTATACTATCAAATATAGTTTCATCAGATCCATTAGATGATAAATATAGGTATGCAGCACCCCCAGAAGTACACTCTCCTCCAATTTGATAACTAATAATCTTGCTCATAGGAGCATCGGTACTTAAATTTGTTTGTGTCCAAGAAGTCGAGGAAAATCCCGTAACTTTCTTCGGCAATGCTTCAAGATTGGTGAAATAGAGCATATCACCGGAATGTCTGAATGAAACTATATTAGCACTGGCATCAGTCCAGACATATCCAAGCCATCGGTATTTGGTGAAACCACTCGGGATATTGGCCGCATTGATATCGATATCAAATCCGGCATCCACCGTTCCGTCCGGTTTGGAAATGACAAACAGGTGATACATAGTGTTTGAAGCAACTGTTCCTGAGAAAAGCCCTCCTTGGTTGTTTCCGACAGCAAAGCTTGAATCGATCCTTTTTACAATATCGCTCGCTAGATTGATGTTGGTGGTTTCGTTTTCGTCTCTCGCATATCCATGGGTGATCTTGATGTCATGGTCAGTGTCTCCTGAGTCGTTGGACAGGTTGAAACCATAGAGGAAGCCTGGATCATAGGAAGAAGGAGAAGTGGATCCATAACTTCCGCTATACCCTTCCACTTCATACCAAGTGAGACGATAGTTAGAGGCACCGCTTATGCGCAGCTGGTAGTAACTATAGGTTTGTCCGACAGGAAGATATGCCATATAAGGAGTGCTAGTGCCATCACCGAAACCAGCACCAGGCGTGTACGACTGTTCTGCAACTTGATTCCAGGTGCTTCCATTGTTGGATCCATAGACTTTGATTCCGGTGATGCGAAGATTATCCCCGCCAGGTGCATTATAGATTTTCCAAACATTAATTTCTTTCGCTTCGGCCATTTGGAATTGGATTGTTTTGTCTGCACTATCGATTATAGAAAAGTTTGGCGTTGCGCTGGTTGTTATGCCATCGACAAGTTGGGATGGCGTTCCTTGGTCATTGGTTCCGACAGGGACTGTAACGGTTGCACCTGCAAGAAGATTAGATGACAAGCCTCCTCCGCCTGTTCCCGAGGCGTATTCTTCGATAATAACAATTCCGTCTCCTCCCGCTCCTCCAGCCACGTTAGCATAATT
>AMFJ01000328.1_pt1 | contig 41654 bp, 31 predicted proteins | sample 427208 | NCBI WGS metagenome assembly AMFJ01 (sample SAMN02954298, study PRJNA114691) | groundwater metagenome | biome: aquatic; feature: subsurface aquifer; material: sediment; isolation source: subsurface aquifer sediment | place: USA: Rifle, CO | collected 2008-08 | reverse complement strand
AAATGAGATACGGCAAAAATATCCGGATAAATCCGGATATTTTTGCTGATAATGAACACTTTAAAAGCTCAGCGAAGATGCCAGATGCCTGAACATTATCTCGCCCTCGAAGAAATAATGTTTATAATTCCTGAAACGTTTATCATAGATGAATTTTCATATATAATTGAAGGTGAAGCTGAATATGCCGTTGATATCGATATTCTTATAGGTGCAGATCCTGTTCCACAGATTAAGGTTCAGCTTACGCGAAGTATTCGCATTTTTATTCAATTCCCTGATTTCCTTCTTCTTCAATTTTGCTCAGAGTGAATTGTATTCGAAGTCATACATCTCATTCCCAGATTCATTTGAATTCGCCATATATGAATTTTTCTTCAAAATGAAAATTATAGATTTCACAAAAAGCGTTTGCTCATGGATTGATAATTCCAGAAAATTATCCTTATATCTGGAGTTTACTATGAACTCATACTTTATAAGCTCTATCAGGAGCAATTGGTTGAATTCATATTCTGCCATCCTGTCGATTATAGATTTAATTTCGCTTTTTGAGAATTCTAATGAGAACTTTTTTTTGAATGTCTTTTCCTTCATATCTTGAGAAGTTAATGATATCTCTCCTTTTCGATAGTATTCCCTTCTGAATCTTTCTGGCAGCAATATAAATCCTCGCCATCCGAAATAACAGATGGTGATGTGGTTAATTATATTTTATTTTGCATTGTCCAGATCGTGATTCAGGAAAAACGAGATTTTGGGAAAAAGATATTCCTGAAAAGATATATGCGGTTCCGAGGTTATCGGATTCGTATTTTCTCTGATCAGGAAATCTTTGCGTATCCCATAGATTCAATTCAACGTTAATGTTAATGTAAATCTGACACTTACTTTAATCCGTGTATCCGTTTAGCTCGTAACAATGTCATTGGTATTCCATCGCCAGCCGGGAAAAAGACATTTCAAGTAAAGATAAATATACGTAGCTCCAAAATTATTTTGAATATATATTTGTGTCTGAACTGGAATTGTTGTCTGATTCGCCTAGGATCGTATATGATTATCGTTAATGTAGCTTTAACACTTACTTTAACTTGTTTTTCAACGATTTGTTGCGCTTTCTCCCATTTATTGTATACTTTATTTATTCAAGTATTCAATTCGGAGACTTAGTTTTTGACGGAAAATTGTGTTTTTGACGGAAAATTTCTTGTATATGTTTTTGCCTGTAGTGAAGTTAAGATGAATTTCTTGTTTTAGTTAAGGCAATTCCTTATTTCAGGTAGTTGCTCTTAAATTTTTGTTCAGATCTCATCTTCTCCTCATTTACAATTCAACTTTTGTATATGTGATATATTATATACATTATTATTTCAAATGCAAAATTTATGGTACATTTTACACTTACTTTTTTAAAGAAATACACGATTTTGATTAATTCATTTTGAAATATGGATAATTTAATTAAAATCACATAAATAAATATAATCTCGAGAAGATGCCGATAGACAAATTGATAACAGAAAGAGGCCTTGACTTAAGCGATATAGATCATGTGCTGCCGATATTAGTAATAAATATCGTTATTTTCACTATATACAATAACAAGCTCTGTATAGTCATGGTTCCGAATAATGAATCAGGGAAATGAGATCTCATATTGCCAGGATGATTGGTTCTGAAATGATATAGCCTAAGCGAAAACCTCGATGATCTCACCATGAGGAAAATCTGAATCAAACTTTCATACAAAGAGCAATTATACACTTTTTGAAATCCGGATTCGAACAATCAGGATATACATTTCATTTCAGTTAATTATTTTACCCTGATCAATAAGAACGAATTACTGAAAGATGTCGATCTGACAAAGATAAATCTTGTTGAGTACGCCAACATTGAAAATCTCAACATATGATTCAACCACAGGAACATCATTAATTTCGCCAAGAACAAGCTTAATTTCAGGCTGGAATACACTACTATCTGAAAGTATATGCTACCCTCTAAATTCACTATTCCTCAGATGCAGAAAGATTATGAGATCATGTTCTGAGAAGAGTTCGACAAACGGAATTTCAGAAAAAAAGTCCAACTCCTCAATATAGTGAAATGGACTTGAGAATATGATGAATCGAGCCCTTATAGGCCTGCGAAGCTGTATGAATTCGTAAGCAAAGATGTTGAATATCTAGATGATGAGAGGATTAATCTTGAGCTTCATGATGAATTAACCTAATATCCTTGGATACCGATCTGCCGTCAAGAATCCTGGGAATCAAGAAATGATAATGAAGGATCCATGTCCGATGCGGATGCGGGTCCTTTTTGATTTGACTTCCCTATCGATGGATTTGAGTTCCTTGAATTCCTCCTCCTGTCAGCTATGAAAAATATGGATTCCTGCAAAATGGATTCGAATTCCGACCTTCTTGTTTCATTGTCTCAGAACAAATCTTTCAATGGGGCATCTTCGGGGATTGAGCTTATTATGCTATCGATTTTCATTGCCACGTGAATCCTTTCTTGCTCTTTAAGGCTGCTCAGATATTCTCCATCGACTTTCTGGTACACCGAGATATCCTTTCATTCAAATCCTATCATCCTGACTTCAGTGACCTCATGGGTTGGAGAAATGGGATTTTCTGGTGCGAATAGCTTTTCTGTAGATCAGGTCCATAGATTTATCTTTTTGTAGTCATCTTTTTTCAGCTTCACACAATAGAAATTATCATCGGATGCGACAATGGCTATTCATGCCTTTCGGATCTTCTCGTACATCGAATTCTTTCAGATATTCCTATAATCTGCAACGATTATCTCTCCTCATTCTGATAATATCCTGTTTGCCTCGCTGAGTACGCGGAATGGATAGTCGGTATCGAACAGGAGGGCATTGAGAAAGACTATATCGACAGAACCATCGCCAAGGTGGCTTGTATCAGGATATTTTGAGATGTGCCTTATGGCCTCTTCAGCTCAGACAAGATATTCCCCTCTGTTATAATAATCTTCTATAAGCATCATTACGGATTCCTTGTATTTGGCTATGGTATTGATTTTTCAGTTCATCCTTCAATAAAAATCAACCCTATACTTTATTTCCTCATTATTCTCTAGCGCCTTTATGAGTTTTTTCAAGGTATCTTCTATGATGGCAGAAGTTCATCTGAATCAATTGTTTCAGAGCTCATCCTGCTGCATGAAGTACATAGGATCTATGGCGCTTACGGATTTTGCATTTAGGAATCTGCTCGATAATCTGGATAATCCTGCTCAGAAATCAACAACAGTCTTAGCTTCGCATCATCTTACCAATCATGACTGATCTATCTCGAATCCGGCGAATTCAAGTATCACTTCTTCGGGAATGAATCAAATGCATTGATATTCATGCAGATCATTAGGGATTTCCATGGTGAGGGCATTAAAAAAATATTCTTTTTTTAATAGTTTCTTTTCTTTATTATAAACTAAATAATATTTTTTGCAAAAAAAGGCTTGATTCAAAAAAAATGATCAAAAAAATTCCTCTGTTTCCAGAGGAATTTTTTATGATAGTTATCCATCCGTGATGGTTATTTTCGGTGGAAGCGGGTAATCTAGAATCACTTTATTTATGACTTTTGCAGATTCTGCCCTTGTTATGGGATCATCCGGTCTGAACATGAGTTCTCAGCTGATATTCTGTCAGTTGAAGATTCATAGGGATTGAGCCGTTGAAACAAAGGGTTTCATCCAGTCTTCATGAACATCAGCGAATTCTGAGTTCGATGAAGACTTAACGATAGTCAGATTAGAAAGCTTGATCAGGATTGATGCCGCCTCAGCACGGGAAATTGAATCGTTTGGCCTGAATTTCATCTTTCAGCCTATCATCTGTCAATTTATGATTCACATAGATTTTGCCTTCTCGATATACTTGATCATCCAGGTTCATTCTAGCGGTATGTCCATGAAAGTCGTATATCTAGCCGACTCGTCTACGGTTATATCCATAGATTTCATTGCCATAGCCAGAAATTCAGCTCTTGTGGCAGGTTTTTCAGGCATGAATCTTCATCCTTCAAATCATTTGATTGCTCAGAGATAAGCCAGATTGTCTATATCTTCTTTTGCGAATGTAATATGAGTATCCGAGAATTTCCTGTCACCAGCCAGATTTTGCGCTTTTTTCTTCAGTACAAAATGAGATAAGTGGTTTGTAGGGAAGACTAGAGCCCTGTTCGCAATCTTATAGATTCAATGGATTTTTATATCTGCCAAGTCTCCGTGATCCGCATAATAGATGAAGACGTCTCTTCAATCCCTCAAGGAAGACGGTACTGAAATTGTCAAGTCTTTGCTGAATTCCAGGGCATGATTCTTCCCTCCTGCAAGTACGACTGCAGCTCAGATCCTATCTGCGCTTGCGCTCTTGATTACAGAGGGAGGCATTATAGTTCAATCCCAATCGATATCGGAGCTGACTGTGACTCATACTGGTATCGTAGCCTTAAGCAAAGAATTTTCAGAAGCCCTTAAGACAAGAGTTCAATCTGCTCCTGTCAGTTCGGCAACTTTCCGATTGCCCACTGTTTTTACAGATACCTTTACAATTCCGATCAGTTCACGATTTCAAGATATAGGAGAGCTTATTCCATTTGCACCTGCGAGTACTCCAGCACTGCAATATCCATCATAATACGATGCCGATGTGTCTCAGTTCGAACAATAATCCAACGTAACTCACAAGCTGCCTCAGCCTCAGCTGGATCTCGCAGCAGGCGTACCAGTTGTTCCATTATTCTGTACACAGCTATTTCCGGATTTAGTGTAATTCGGATTGCAGCTTATTTCACAAGTAACGGCATTGACCTGGCCGTTTGCAACTGTAGTGGTTTCGCATGGCAGGGACATCTGAATTCAGTTATTCAAATTTGAAGTGTTTAAAGATCAATTGATTTCGCTAGCATATATGATTGTTGGCAAGAATGCTATCGCCAAAGATATGTATGATTTTTTCATAATTTCATTTATTAAGAAATAATTTTCCGATTATTTAAGATCCGGGAGCTATTGAGTCTTGATTCAGTAAGATGTTGAATAGACTCATTGTGCTCAAGATGGAATCTTATAAAATAAATCAATTATGAATTGCCTTCATCATAGCTCAGGATTCGAATCGATCTGGCTTATATTCTGGAAAGCGGAATAGCTATCCGTAACTGCGACTGCAGACCCGGAAGCGGATGCAAAATTATCGTATCCGTTTGCGGAAACTGACATCATAGTATTTCAAGCGATCGGCAGTGTGGCAGCGCCATTGCTCCAATCAGCTAATCTAAGCGATGCTCAGCTTTCAGACATATTATTTGCAGTGACAGTGAATCTGAAGTGATATCAATTAGAAAAGTCTCAGCCTGATACGGGATCAGATCATAAGACAGTCTCAATTTTATTTACAACGAGTCACATATCGGATGCAGAAGTCTTTATGACGAGAGTGAGGGTAGTGAAATTCTGCTGTCAAGGAGTTCTTGATTTAAGTACGATGGCATAGACCTTATTAGGCACAAGATTGCTTACGGTGAGTGAGTTTAGGGTTCAGCTCATAGTAGCGGCCTGATCCAATAGCTGTGTTCCATTCGCATAGAAATCTACCAGACTCTGCTGTGCGACTTTATCTGTTGTCCATGAAATAGTAAGTCATGTCGAAGTCAGATCAGTCAATTCATATCAGAGAATGTTCATGTTGAGAACGCTATCAGCAACAACCATGTAAGCTATTGTCGCCTGAGAGCTATTTCAAGCAGCATCTCGTGCGGTTACAAGATATGAGTGGAATCATAGGACATTAGAGAGAGGGAGAAGGTACTCATTTCAAGAGCCTGTCAGAGTTCAGGAATTGGTAGCTCAGCTCTCTGTGAAAGTCACAGATACGACTCATACGTCATCAGTTACGGTTAGAACAAGATTAGCAGGAACTGCGGCTTGATTGAATTGGCTTGCGATTGGAGTATAGGAAATCTCAGGAGCAGTCACATCGACATCAGTTATGACAGTGTACGATATTGTCGCCTGAGAGCTATTTCAAGCAGCATCTCGTGCGGTTACAAGATATGAGTGAGCTCATAGTATGCTCGAGAGAGGAAGAGAATAGATATTTCAAGAGCCTGTCAGAGTTCCGGAATTGGTAGCTCAGCTCTCTGTGAAAGTCACAGATACGACTCATACGTCATCAGTTACCATAAGCGGAAGAGCGGCAGGAACTTGGCTTTGCTTGACTGGACTGACTATTCAAGTGAAGGAGATCACAGGAGCATCGGTATCCAAGGCTCAAGAAGAAGAGATTGTGACAAGAGTAGTTCACGTTACTCAACTGCTGGTTGCTGAAACTACTCAAGTTCATTCTGATAATCAAGTTATCATTCATGATGCTGTTACAGAGAATACTGCTGCATTTCATGAAGTCCAAGTGAATATCGGAGCTGGAGTTATGATAGCTCATGTATCAGATATGGCAGAGGCCGTCAATTGCAACGAAGCGCCTGATCTGATTATCGGATTGGCAGGAGTGATCGATATTGAGAATCCCTGATCTGAAACAACGGTATATGATATTGTTGCGGAAGTTGAATTTCATGCCGCATCTTTTGCTGTTACTACGTAGCTATGTTCTCAAAGTGCGTTGGAAATCATCAGAGTATAAACTCAATAAGGCGAAACTAGTGTTCAGGAACTTGCTCAGTTCTGATAGGTCACAAGAGATACGATTCAGACATTGTCAGTTATAGTCAATGCGATGCTAGGCGGAACTTGACCTTGTTTCACTGGGCTTGTAAGTCAGCTGAATGTAATTACAGGAGGAGTTGTGTCTCAGCCTCATCCAGGTGAGAATACGGTTACAAGAGTAGTTCAAGTTATTCAGCTGCTAGTCGCAGAAACGAGTCCTGTTCAAGCAGCAACTCAGCTCACCAATCAAGAAGCGCTAACTGAAACCACAGAAGGTTGGAGAGAAACCCATGAGAATTCTGGTGCTGGGGATATGATCGCTCAGCTTTGATCAATCATCGTAGCCATAAGCTGAAGTGTCGATCATAGATTGACTGTAGGGTTTGCCGGATTTATGAGAATTGTGTTTACTCCGACAGAAGTGACTACGGTATATGAAACGATAGTCGAAGCGATATTGCCGGAAGTATCTGTAGCTGTTACTGAATATGAATGAATTCCTATCGCATTCGAAAGGGGTAATGGAAATTCGCTTCAAGAAAGCGTCAGCGCTCAAGAATTGGTTGTTCAGCTTTCCGTAAATGTTACTGATGCTATTGAAACATCATCCGTTACAGTAAGCAGAAGACTAGCGGGAACTTCGCTCTGGACCATCACGGCAGGAAGTCAGATGTATGATATTCCTGGAGGAGTGATATCTCAGCCTCATCATCATGATGTGACTGTGACGACAACGGTTCAGGTCACACCGCTGCTAGTCGCAGAAATGAGTCCTGTTCATGCCGATAATCAAGTGACCGATCATGAAGAATTCACTGAAACTACAGAAGCATTTCCAGAAGTCCATGAGAATTCTGGTGCCGGGGAAATGATGGCTCAGCTCTGATCCACAGCAACGGCAGTGAGCTGAAGGGATGATCAGGATGATACTGTAGGATTAGCTGGAGTTATGACTATAGAGCTAAGCCCGAAATCAGGAATTACAGTATAGGATATGGTTGCCGATGATACATTGCCGGATAGGTCCGTCGCTGTTACCAGGAATTCATGCAATCATAGTGTCCTATTCAAATCAATGCTGAAATTTCATCAGAAAATTGTTCAGGAATTGGTTGTTCAGATTTCAGAATAAGTAACGTTGGCGAGTCAGACATCGTCAGTAACACTGAAAAAGATACTCACAGGCAGTTCACTCTGCCTTAAGGATCAGGTTACTCAAGTGAATGATATTACAGGAGGAGTGGTATCTCAGCCTCATCATCATGATGTGACTGTGACGACAGTGCTTCAGTCCACACCGCTGCTAGTTGCAGAAATGAGACCGGTTCATGCCGATAATCAAGTGACCGATCATGAAGCGTTAACCGAAACTACGGAAGGATTGAGCGAGACCCATGAGAATTGCGGTGATGGGGATATGATCGCTCAGCTCTGATCTGTAGCCACAGCAGTGAGCTGGAGAGACGATCAGGATGATACGGTAGGATTAGCTGGAGAAATTGTTATTGCAGTAATGGTTATGGCAGAATCTGCAACCACCGTATATAATACAGTAGCCAAAGTTGAATTTCATGCAGCATCTTTAGCTTTTACTTCTATAGAATGCTCTCATATAGAATTGGGCAGGGGAAGCAGATATATATCTCAATTCCCTATCAAAGTTCATGTATAGGAAGTTCAGCTTTCTGCAAATTTGACTAATGCAACTCACTTATTGTCAGTTACAGTAAGAGGAAGGCTCGCTGGCAATTCGCTTTGGCTTACGGGACTTGTGAATCAAGAGAATGAAATCACAGGACTTATATTGTCTCATTGCCAATTCTGAACAGCCGACTGAGCTGAATTATCGATTCAAAAAGAAGAATCGATGCTTCAGCCTAAAAACAGGCCGGATCACGAATTTTCGCAAGGGTCTCAGTTGTCCAGATAACATCAGACAGCAAGTTTGTATTTTGATGAATCTGAATTTGGCCATATTGTTGTGTCAAAAGGTATTGCGTAAGATGATATGGAATTGTCTGTCGGTCTGATCTCTCAGATAAATGTCCAAACCGATGTTGCTGTGTCATAGATATCAGCTTCGAATTTATATCAGGATTCTCAGCATTTATCTCAACTCAAAGTGAATCCTATATCATATTTTCAAGAAATATATCAATTGTCTATGGTCGAAGTAATGGATTCTAGCTGACAAGGAGGAGCCTCAACAGCAAATCCGTTCGTCGCGCCCAAAGGTCAAAGAAGAGATAGCAGCATTGTCATTGTGACTATTTTTGCAATCAACTTCCTTGCCCTGAATAGCGTTAAGGTTTTCATAGTAGGAATGGTTAAGAAGTAATACTACAGTAGTAAGATGCGGATGACTTAAAGTATGTTTTACACTTACATTTACACGGACATCCAGAAATCAGTTTATAGCTGTCTATATTTAAAGCCTATATAAAAGCAAAATTACATGAATTAGGATTATATTCTCAAATCAGTACTGATACTTACCTGTTTTAAGTTAAAAAATCCTACTAAGTTAATGTATTTTTTACACTTATTGCTATATACAGAAAGGCTATCTTGTCTATGAAAGGACGCCCTCGCTCATTCCACCAGGAATCATATGTTTTAGAAACTATCGAAATAAGCCTTAAATTTGACCCGTATCTTAGTAAGACTATATTATATGCTTTTTAAACTAATTGTAAAATATCTGAACAATAAGGCAAGAACCCATGTTTTGACCCTAATCAGGAATCCTTTAAATCCGCATTCATTTCCCTCCTCTAATCTTAATGAAAAAATATTTATGCGATATTTCAGTTAAAAAAGGCCGCTCTTGTGAATGTGAAAATTAAGTAGATTATTTGTGAGCGGAGAATTTAATTCCATCAAGGCAATTCTGAAAACAACTTATCCAGATTGCAATATGAATCTTTAAATGATAAGACTTCAGCATGATCATACCAAGGCTCCTCGAATCTGGACAATTTCGACAGATATGCATTCAAATTATAAGAATAGAATTTCTCTGCGGTCGCCTGGTCAACCAATTTGGGATAATCTGATTTGATGATATCAATCAATGAATCAAGAAAATCAAGCTCTTCATAATGGATTGGGGTCTTATCTTCATAATTGAGCGCACTAATCCTATGATGCAAAATCTTGAAATAATCTGATACTATCGGTCACATAAAACTAAGTTCAAAATCTATTATTCAGGAAATCTTTCAGTCCGCAACCAGAATATTCCTATACCACAGATCATTATGGACTAATCAGAATACGGAACTGTCAAACGTTTTCTCATATCTAGAAATTTCACTTCTTGCAAACTCTACCTCATCTTTTGGTATGTGGGGGTTTAATATTGCTTTTGAGAAGGCTTTTTCGGAGCCATTAGTCTTCCCAAAATCAGATCAGATAAAACCTTCCCCAATAGTGGAATGTATTATTTTTAATTGAAATATGATGTCTTTGAGGATTATGTTTTTCTCATTTTCACCCAGTTTGCCCCAAACGTGCTGAAGTCAGACTCAATCGAGTTTTGAGATAACAAGAATATGTCTCCCATTTTCTATGTCATATGAAATTGCCTTAGGGAATTTTCATCTGTTTTCTAATAATTTCAAGAATTCAAATTCCTTTCTGAGATTATCCTTGTCCTCGCTTACTTTTAATATAAAATCTCAATAAGAGAATACTTCATTGTTGCTGCTTTCATGGATTTCTTGTAAATCTGCATCTGAAAAAATATCGGGATATTTCTCAGAAAGATATATTTGTAGTGTTTTTTTGTCCATAATTTAATTCGGATTAAACTCTTCATTTTCCCATACGCTGGCCCAGTAACTTTCGATTCACAGGATTTTAAGAGCCTCAAAACGATGATTCCCATCTGCTAATGTATAGATTCAATCCTGGTGCCAGAGCAGGAACGGCGGGCATTGCCATCATGATTCGATAAGATCTATAAGGTCAGAAACGCGCTTTTCCCAAACAATCTTATCCTCTTTCCAGATTAAATCCTCTTCTACGGTTCACATCACTCTCTTCATATCCGAAAGCTCCACAAGCCTCAATTTCCCAACCGTACCAGAAGCTCAGATGATTTTAGCCAGTTTCTCATTTCATCATTTTCATGATAGGAATGCCTGGAACCATTCTCCGATTCTTCATTCGTCAGAAAATCTTATCGCTTCAGACAGAGTTAAATCCATATATTTAAACTAAAAATAAAACTAAAAAGATTATAGCCTAAGTTTGAATCTCGGCAAATCTGATTTCAATCTAAGGCTTTCATCTCTGATGTTCAAAAAATCTCCACCTTCATGAAGGTGGAGATTTTTGTTTATAGTATCTGGATTATGCAGCTTTCTTAGCGGCTTTTTTCACTTTAACTTCCGCAATCTCATCATCAGATGGGAATATATCTTCTTTTATTTCGTCAAAAGAATCACCTGAATCATCCTCAGATTCAACTTTTTTAAGATCTTTGGTAAGCTTTATCTTTACAGCTTCCTTTTTCTCTTCAGAAATATTCAGAGCTTTCATTATGAGGTCAAGCTTAGAATTAAGGGCATCGAAATCAGCTTTATAGTCTGCTCCGCCTCTCTTTGGCTTTTCTTCCTTAACGAAACAATCAGAACAGAAAACTGGCTTGTCGCTAGATGGTTTGAATGGTAATTCGCAATCATTTCCACATTGGTCACAAGTTGCTGAGTACATCCTTTTTTCTTCATCCCTTCACCTTCCTCTGTCGTCTCTGCCTCTTCCTCTGTCATTCCTGTCATCCCTTCCTCATCTTGAATCGCCTCCGCCAAAACAATCACTGCAGTAGACTGGCCTATCTCATGTCGGTTTGAATGGAACTTCGCAATTCCTTCCGCAATCATCGCAAACTACGCTGAACATCTCAGATCTTCCGCGTCATCCTCAGAAATCTCGTCATCCTCTATCGCGTCCTCATCCAAAACCTCCTCCGGACCTTCCTCCGCTTCTATCTCTGTCAAAATTACTCATATTGTATTTATTCTAAATTATTAAAAAATCAGTTTGGAATCAAATCATTGCAAACCGGGCAGTATTATATGGAAATATCAATTAAGTACAATTTATAATATTTTTACTTTGCTAAAAAGCTGTATGTTCAAGTTTTTTGATATTATCAAATTAGATAAGGTTGCTTCGTTTTTTCAAAAATCATATTATTCCAGTATGCGGGAATAATATGATCGGTCTTATATTTCTTTTAAGATATTAAAAAACGCAATTACAATTCAGCCTTTAAATCTTTAAATAATTCTGATTTGAAAAATCTTGCTATCTTAAAAAAGTTAGGATTTTTTAAGATATATTTATCGTGAATTGCCTTAACTGTTCAATTTGAATCCTTTCATTCTGATAATTCCTTTCTCATCACTCAGATGTTTCACAATACTCCTTCCAAGACATCACTGTCATTATTTGTAATGAGCACCTTTTCGATTACCTTACCCATCCATATTCAACTTGGTGTGACATTTTTTATCTTTTTTCGAATTCATTTTTCCATCCTTATGCTTCAAATCGGCAACTTGGAACTTATGGAATTCATGAAATCCATATAATAGTTCTTTCAGTCGGATAATGTGATTATATTTGCAGTATGTCCTCTCAAAAAACAGAATCGGCATTTGATTCAGACTTTATCCATGATGTGCTTTCATATCATTGCAGCAAAAACACAATTTATAGTCTTATGCTCTTTTACCATATCAGGCCAAGAACTCCATCTTCTAGTGTAGTTGAACTCTTCTTGGGTTTTCCCCTGTTTCAGGAAATTCTCATTTGGATTTTTGTACAGCAAGGCCCTTATGTTGCTTAAGAGTTCAGTGATGAATATCTTTTGTTCTTGAAGAGATTTTATTGGTGATTTTGGATATTGGATCAATTCCATACTATCTGCAATTTTTCAGACCTCATGCATCATTGATGAATACAGTAATTGCCTGATATCTCAATTCGAATGTGATAAATCAATCTTATCAGATTCTGATCAAAGGATTATCTGCCACAAATCAATAAGATCATCGTTTGAAAAAAGATTTCCAGATTCCAATATTTCAGAGGCCGCATTTTTTGTTCTCTGTATATTCCCTCAAAAAATATCTCCTGGCTTTTGGCAAGGCACATCTGTGATATCGGAAGCATTTATCATAAAAAGCTATTCAAGTGTAATCTTTATCAATATATCATAAATATTGCAAATTATCAAATACCCGAAAATGATAGCAACTCTTTAAATGAAATGAAAATCGTAAATAGGCGAAATGTAATCTAAGGAGCACATCTATGCTGATGATCGAGATAGATTTGACATTTCATGCTATGGATATATAAAGAAGCTATCCCATTCCATTCCAATAAGTCAAATGAGCGTAGTCAAAAACAAAATCAAGGAGAGAAAACAAAATGAAAAAAATCATCCTGGCCATGGCAATGATCTTATGTTCGGCATCCTTTTCAACAGCAGCAACCACAGAGGTTGGAATGCGCCGGATACTCATCCGATTGACACAGACTTCAACAGAAGCTGAGAAAATTGCAGTTAAAAACCGGGTTGATTCAATAGTGAAGCGTCTTCAGAATGGTGAAGATTTCCGGGAACTGGCAAAAAAGGAATCGGATGACCAAGAAACAGCGAAAAATGGTGGCAATTGGGGATACATCACACCTAAGCCAGGAAGTGAGGACCATCCGATTTTTAAGCTGAAGCCCGGAGAGAGAAGTGATTATTTTGTTGACCCTTTGGGAGTCTGGTTTTATGAAAGATATACCGATCGCCCAACTACAGTTTACAGTGATATGCCAAAATCAGAACCGACCATTGTCATGTCCGACCACGAATTCAAGATTTGTGCAAGTGCATATCGTGATAATCTTGAAATCTATTATGAGGCCAAGGAAGCGCGTGAATCGTATGAAATTGCAGCACTGGATAACAAGCCGCGTACGACAAAGTCGCAGTTGCTTGAAAAACTTGCTAAGCTTTCAGAAAATAACGCCACTCTCTCTACCTGCAAGAAGAGCCTGATAGACATAAATTCAATTCTTGAGTATTGCCCGCAAGCTCAGTATTCCAGTAACTGGTGCGATGCGTATCTCGGTAGGCAAGAAGTTATTGATGCAAAGGCTGAGAAGGAGGCCTATGAAGCAAAGGCAAAGAAAGCCAAAGAAGAAGAAGACGAAGTATTCGCGGATTTTCAGCAGTGCGCGGGTACCGCAAGAGATGTCGAAGGGCAAGAAGAACAATACGAATACAATCTTCGCCTGTACAACACCGGATTCTCGTCGATTTCATATTCACAGATGATAGCTGAGCAACAGAATTTGAATAAAGGCATTAAGAAGCTCAATTCAAAATGCGGTGGCAAGGGATGGAGATTGCCGATAGATCGAGTCCGAGGATTGTGCTCGCACCCGGCATATACAAGTGAATGGTGCTCACAGTTTTAAGCAATCTGAGATCCTGCTGCATATGTCAAAAATAAATAATCGTAAAAAGGAGAAAACATTTTAATGAGAAGGGGCATGAACAGTGCCCCTTTTTATTCGCATAGGCAATTTCATTTCTGCTTTCAGATTGGTTTTCTGTACAGCACTTACTGGGTCAGCGCCTGATATAGAATGAGGACAATTGCCTTTATGATGAAGTTCCCTTTAAAGGTTATTTTTTCATTTATGTTTTGCCCCTCAATCAGTCAATATGACTGGTTTATAAATATGGCTTTTTGTCAATTGACTTAGGTTTGGGCAGATTACAAAGAAAATTTTCTAAAGATTGATGTGAAGTTTAACGATAATCTTAAGGCTAAGAATGCTAATAAAAAATAAACCGATCCTTGATTTGAGATCGGTTTATGATTTGATTTAATTGGTGGAGGAGAGATATCTATCAAACTTTCATTGTGCTTAGCCTTTGGCTTTGTCATAAGCATAATGGTTAGTTGATATAAGTGAAGTTATTTTATTGGAATTAATCTATTTTCAAAATGATTTTTAATTTAATAACTTAAGTACTGATTTAAATATTCACCAGAGGCTTCAATATTGCAATATTTATCCTTAAATTGAATAACTTCATCGTGCTCATACCAAAACTCTTCATATTTAGACAATTTGACAAGATAATATTACTGATTGTAGACACAGAATTGCTCTCTAGATATTCAAGAAATTAATTCTTTATATATTATTTTTTTATTGTCTTAATTATATTTTTACCATCTTCTATTACTTTTTCCTTGCTGTTATTGCTTTTTTCCTTGTTTCTTTTTCTAATAATTCCAGAATTGGTTTTTTAGGTATTTCAGCTATTTTATAATCTTCTTTAAATATTTCTAAAAAAACTTTCTTAAATTTTGTTTCATTCCTAATTATTTTAAATAATGGCCACTCTTTATATTCCTCCTTTTTTATATCTCAATTATTACCAATTTTCTTCATCAAAGAATATACTTTATCATAATTTTCAGTTAAAACTTCATAAGCAAGCTTAAAATTATCACTTAATGAGCTCCAATCTTTATCTTTAAGAATATCTTTTGCAGCATTATAATCTTTTTGAAGATACTTTGATAAGGCATAATTAACAATGAACATATTTTTATATACTTCATTGTAATGTTTTTTTTGTTTAACAGCAAAATCGAGAATTATATCAGATAATTCATATTCTTCATTTAACATTAAATCGTAACATATCATATTAAGATTTTCATCCGCACTTTTTATTTCATTCGGAAGCATCATTCTCAATAAAGTATGAGTTAATTTAACAGCTATTTCAAAGAGACACGTGTAAGAATTATTAAAATATTTGTCAGTTATATCTAATTTATCTCAAATTTTTATATTTTTAATTAAACCTCAATTTTCTGAACAAACCTTAATATATTGGCTTCAAACTATTCAATCACAATGAACTAATAAATTTCTTCTTTCAGTAATCTCTATAAATGTATTCCAAATAGGAAGATTAGATCTTAGTTTTACTCATAATTTATTTTCTAGATATTTAAAATGATCTGAATGACTATTCCTTAAAACAGATTCAATTTCTTGATCAATCATATAATCTTTTGCTCTTTCCAATGATCAGACTTTAACAAGCTCAGAATAGTTAAAAGATCTTCATGATCAGTTTAATATTTCTGGTCGAACTGCATAAATAGTTCTAAGTAATTGATGCAAAAAGGAGTCATATTGAGAAATAAGTGATACGAACAGACTGTTAGGGATTATTTTTGAAGATAGATTAGACGATTGATAATTTGAAAGTATTGTCCTAAATTTTCTATATTCTCAAGGTTTAAACTCCATTTTTAATTCTCAATTTTCATCTTCAGTCTTATTTACATGAGCTTCAAGAAAAATTGATATATCTTCTTGTGCTTTTTTTTGATATGGCTTTATTAAAATCAACATCAAAGGGAAGTTATCCCTTATTGATTCAATATGTTTCAAAAAATTATCAAGGTTTTCATAAAAACTATCTTCATTCATAATGATTAAAGTAAAATTATAGCGATTGAACTAACTTATAATTAATTATTAACTTGGTAGAGGAGAGATTTCATTATGCTTAGACTTTGGCTTTGTCGTAAGCATAATGGTTAGTTTATATAAGTGTGTTTATTGTAATGGAAAAGTTTAATTTGTAAATTATTCTTTTTCAGTAATGAATTTTAAAAATTTATTTCACCATTCTGTAATCCTTGAACCCATAACTCATCAAGAAGTCATCATTGTATTTATCTGTACGTCTTTAATTAGATTTTGAGCTACAAGATCGTTTATTAGCTTATCAAGAAAGTCTCTTTTTCATCTTAACTCAGGGAACGCCAATCCTATAGCACCACTAATTGAACTAGGTGCATTTGTGGGTGCGATTCAGTTTTTATGCCAATAGGATGTAGGATTGCTATAGTAAGTTAATATTTTAATATGCCAAGGTGTTAATATATCAACCAGATTAAGGTATATTGATATTGAATCTTCATCAAGACTCGATGATTGTGCAGTATTAATAACCATATTCCTCAAAGCATCTAATTTCTCTTTTTGGTGATTCTTAATAGCTATCTGCGAGGCTTGTAACATCGTACTAACGAATATTTGGTTTTCAACTAGATTTTCAATTTTGAATCACTCTACGCTTTCGACTAATTTTTTAAGTTCATCAACTATCGATTCTATCCAAGCTTCTTTTCTTTTTTCTATAGGAGGTGATATTATTGCTGAAAATAATTCAGTGGCTGGTCATCACAAGATAGGAATAGCGGATAATGTAGCCTTAGCCATTGTATAAGCAATATCTCAACCAGTTTTTTTGGGTTTAGCTAATTCATTTTTACTCATAAATTATATTTTTATAAGAAGTTGTTTAATAAAAAGAGTATATCCTAAGATATACTCTTTTCAAATTTAACTTTAATTGGTGGAGATGACGGGTACTGCCCCCGTGTGCTCAGTGGACCACCTCCTGCTTCTACTATCATAGTCACTTTGGATACTGATGGCTATAGAAAATGACAAAAGCAGCTATCAGAAATGTTATAGTATATGCTTTACCTACAAAACATTTGCAATCTTAGTAAAGTAATCCGTTTGATACTCCATATCCCCACGGAATCGGGAAATAAAGAGTTTTGTAGCAGGCCATTCGGCACTCACCCACTTAAGAGGACTACATCCTACTTAGTTGCAATTAAGCAGCGTAAGCAGGTGCGAAGCTAGCTTTGAAAGAAGCTAGACCACGCGCAACACGAGTGTTTGCATTTGTTGTCGGCTGTGATTGATTACGTGAGCCGCAGCCAACTCCCGGATAGCAACAGAAAATGATAAAACCCCCAAGTAGAATCTATATCATCCCCATTTAAATAGAATTGAGAAATCGGAATCTCATCTATTAAATTATTATATGGAAAACCCTCAATTATTCAAAATTTTTTGCATTTAAAAAAATATATACTAAAATAATTTCTATATATCCCACTATACTTATTAATATGCCGAAAATGAAAAAAAATAAACTTGCTCTCACTTCCCTATTTTTATATTCGACTATATTTTCCGTAAGTTCTATTTTTGCTTGAAATGTAGATCTTGAAGCCAATATTCCTTCTTGAACATATGATAAGGTTATCAAAGTTGAGCTCAATGCCACAGATGCGGCCGCAAAGACTTTCTATTGATTCGATCCTAATGGTACCCCAAAAGATCTTTTGAAATATGATTGACCGATTACTATCAAATCCTCCACGCCGCTTATATTCTGGACATTTGTAAATACGGACAATGAATCAAAGATCAAACAAAATGATTATATATTGAATTTCACAAATGAAATCCGATTATGAACTGGAACATTTTTTGAAGATTGAATGCTAAAAGATGTAAAAATTGTCAACACTTCAGCTAATAGTGTTGATATAGGCTATTGGGAAGTAAGAAATGAATCATGAAAAATCATAGTTCCAGAATGAACTATCCTGAGCGCATGATGAGCATATGATATTGATTGAATGAGCGGCACCTGAATAATATCTCTTTTTTCTCCTAATGAAGAAAAGAAGGATTTTACAGAAGTTCTGGAAATAAAAAAAGAAGTCGCAATAATACAAACTCAGCCAAAGAAAATAAAGAAAGTTGCAAGAACACCAAAGAAAACAACTGTAGCAGTTGCTGCCCAAGTACAAGCAATGCCAAAAGAGATAAAGCCTCAAGACAATGCTATAACACCGACTACCGGAAACATTTCTTCAAATACATCATCTCTTGCGACCACCATTGCACCTGCTCCAGACAACATTAAAGCTCCTGATTCTCAGGAAAAAGAGCCTATAAAGAATAATGACTTCAGCAACAGCATAAAAGCATCCACGAATGAATCATGAACAGACAAGGGCGATGGAAAATTCATAATATTTTGAGTTTTGGCAACAGCAATTCTTGCTTGAGCATGATTTAAATTCATAAAGAGAAATAATTAAACAATCATTTTTTAAGGAAATTCTAATTCCCCTTTATTTAGCCTATAAATATTGGGGAATTTTTGATTAAAAATCATTAAGGGATAAATATCATAATTGTCAATAAATGATACTTGAAATTTTAAAAAACATATGGTAGCATATGTCTATAATTATATAAAAAGAAGATTTATGATGTTCCAACAGTGAAAACCCTTTAATTTTGAAATATCTTTTGAAGAATGACTTATCGTTTTCAAATTAACCGGAGATGCTGATAGTGTGACCACAGATAGCATATTTGAAAAAATAATGGCGGAAACCAGCCTTTTTAACAAAATAGTGCTTGATATGGCAGATCTTGCTTATTGCAATTCAAGATTCCTTTGACAGCTATTTTCCTTAGCTGATAGCCTAGAAAAGAAAATGGGGAAAGTGTGCATCAGAAAATGTAATCAAGCAATAATAGAAACGTTGACAATAGTATGAATGTTCGATGTGATTCCAATGTGTGAAACTGTTGCAGAAGCGAGACAATATCTAACCAATCATAAAGAAGGTTAGCAAAACAAGGAGTAGCCAAAACTTTAGATAAGGAAAAAAGACGAGATTCGGCGCTCGTCTTTTTTGTAGCCTTAAAATTTGACAATGTTTGCTTTTGGGATACCATTATGTCTGGTAATTATAAACAAAAATATGACAAAAAAACCATTTTTCGTAACTACGCCCATATATTATTCCAATTGAATTCCACATATCTGACATAGCTATTCATCATTTATCGCGGATATTATCGCAAAATATAAGAAGATAAGCTGATTTGAGGTCAAATTCTCGACATGAGTGGATGAAAATAGCCAGAAAGTAGTTGAAAAAGCTCAAGAAAACAATATGCAAGTCATGGATTATGCTGATGCAATGGCCCTAAAACATAAAGAAGTTTGGGATTGATTAAAAATAGGGTACACTGATTTCATCAGAACCACGGAATCAAGGCATCATAAATTAGTGCAAGAAGTTCTTCAGAAATCATTTGATAAATGAGATATATATGAATGAGTCTACGAATGATTATATTGTGTCTGATGTGAAGCTTATAAGAAGCCCAGCGACCTCAATGAACAAGGGTGCTGTCCTGATCATTTGACAAAACCTCAAGTCATAAAAGAGAAAAATTGGTTTTTTGCTTTATCTAAATATCAAAGTGTCCTTGAGGAATTTTATGAAAATAATAAGGATTTCATTATCCCGAATTATAGAGCAAACGAAGTGACGGAATTCATTAAATGATGATTAGAAGATTTTTCAATTTCCAGAGAATCTAATAAATTCTGAATTCCTCTGCCATTTGATCCTACTCAAGTTACTTATGTTTGGTATGATGCTCTATTTAATTATATAACTGTTTGCCTTAATTGAGATGAGAAATTCTGGCCTGCTAATCTGCATATTGTTGGTAAGGATATAATAAGATTCCATGCTATATTTTGGCCAGCAATGCTGATTAGCGCATGATATGAACTTCCTAAGAATATACTTGCAACTTGATTTTTCACAGTTAATGGACAAAAGATAAGCAAAACGCTTGGCAATGTCATAGATCCTGTAGAATTCTCAAAAAAATATTCAAGAGATATGCTTGTACTATATCTGTTGAGTGCTTTCCCTATCGGACAAGATTGAGATTTTTCAGAAGAACAGGCAATAACTATGTTTAATGCGAAAATGGCCAATACTCTCGGAAATCTTGTGAATAGGGTTGTCGTATTGACCCTGAAACTGGAAGAGACTGAATTGAAATGAGATTTTGATAATAAATCAGTTGAAAAAAGACATCCTGAAATAAAATTTTCAGAAATTGATGAAGAGTTAGAGACATTAAAGAAAGATTACATAGCAAACATGGATTCTTATGATCTGAAGTGAGCGCTTGATAAGGTATTTGCCTTCCTGAATAATCTGAATACTTATATGAATGCTACCAGTCCATGGGAAATGTTTTCAGATATAGACAAGAAAAAAAGTGATGTGAGAGATATACTTTTTACTGTTGCCGAATGCTTAAGGGTGACTTGACTTTGTCTTTTCCCCTTCTTTGAAGAAAAGATGACAGAGATGTTTATGAGGCTTTGATTGAATGAATATCCGAAAATGTTGAAAGAATGAATGCTAAAAGAGCTTATAAATAAAGGAGAAATATTTGTTATAAAGGAAAAGTGAAATCCTTTATATCCTAGAATTTAATAAATTGAACATATGCAAAATTCGTACATCCCAAAAGGAGAAGAAAAAGATTTTTGTGCATCGATAAATCTTTGCACAGTAAGAAAAAACGATGATTGAATAAGTAAAATTTCAATCAAAGGCTTGAATGGCGAAATCAGAGAAACCTTATTAAGCGAAATCATAAATTCTGATACTTATGAATGAAAAAAAATAGTCAGAATATACTCATCTTGACATATTTTCCTTTATGAAGATCTCCAAAAGGTATTTCTTGTAACCACTTCTAAAGATTGAAAGATTCAACATCAATTTACTTGATGAAGTCCGCTAGAAGACGAAAATAAAGAAGTGATAACAAATCAGAATTGAGTCTATAGGTTTGATTTGGAGAAAGTAAGAGCTAATGCCAGAATAAGAACTCTTAATAGGACTTGAGTAGAAGTTACTGAAGAATATAATGAAGTCCCCCTTGTTGATTGGGCATTGATGGAGAATGAAGAGAATTGAGAAATATATTATAAATTGGTTTGCTTGATGCATTTTATAGTGAAAGGCTATAATTGAAAATTGTGATTTACAATGAATGAATATGTGATTTGATGAGATTGGTATGAGATTGATCAGCTTCCAAACATTCCAAATGTCGCACCAAATGCCTATGTTGTAAGTAAAAATGCTCAAGAAATCGTAAAAAGCTGAGAAATCTTATAATTCCCTGTAAAATCATGATAATAATTGAATCTGAAAATTTTATTGTAGAATCGCATGAAAAGCCATTCGTTTCAAGAGCCGACGGCGGGCATATTCGCATAAAAGTCAAAGATCTATCTATTGAGGACAGGACTTTCCTCAGCCCAAAACAAGCAATAGAATTGATGAGGCTAACTATGATCATAGGTGAATCGTTTATCAGGGCAATGAATAACAGAGGTGTTCCTGTGGTAAAAATCAACTATCAAGACATGGGAAATTGGGCATTTAAGACTGGGGATAAGCCTTTTCTTCATGTTCATGTTTTTGGACGTGCCACTGATGCGACAAGGCAGATATTTCCAGAAAGCGTATGCTTGCCCTCAAGGGAATCTGGTTTTTATGAAGGCTTTGAGCCATTAAACGTGGATGATATGGGAGAGATCAGAAACCAAATCGAAATCACATTGAAAAACAAAAAATATAATGAAGAGATCTGGGGATTAATTTAAATTTTTAATAAATGAATGGATGTTCAACTTGATATATGTGACCCATGGCAGTTATGAAGAGGCTGAAAAAGTAGTATCCCATCTGCTCAGTAAGCAGCTAATAAAATGCGCCAATACATTTCCTATAAATTCTCAGTTTTGGTGGTTATGAAAAATTGATAAATCTGAAGAAATAGTTACAATCCTCAAATCAAAAAAAGAGGATTGGGAAATCTTACTAAAAGAAATAAAAGCAATTCATCCTTATGATATTCCTTGCATTATAAAGATTGAGGTTGAAGCAAATAAGGAATATGAAGATTGGATTAATGAATAACCTTAAAAAAATCATGTTGAAATTCGTAATACTTTGAGATGTTTTCTGAAGAAATTGAAGAAGGCTGGTAAAAAAATATATAGGAGAGCTTAAAGAGAAATATTCTCCCGATTTTATGATTGCAAACTCTGAAAATATGACCAGCTGACGCTGACCGGTTTTAAAGCACATACAGGAAATGCAAGAAATGTGATTTGATTGCCTAACATGATGAAATCATACTTTTGCGAATCTTAAAGATATTAAGGAATATATCGACAGTCCCGAATGAATCCAGCTTCGTCCTGCAAATTATTATAATCATCCTGATTATAGGGTTCCATGAAAATGATTTATGACAATTGAAAAAAATTGAAAAAAAGTTCTTGTCATCAATCTTATGTCGTCTGTTTTCATAGGATGACAATTATATAATCCCTTCATGAAAGCTGATGAAATTTTAAAAGAAACTTGATTGGATTTTGATGCTATCATATTAGATTTCCATAGAGAAACTACAGCCGAGAGTTATGTGATGAGCGAATATCTTGATTGAAGGATATCACTGATGTACTGAACACATACGCACGTTCAAACCAATGATGAACATATACTCCAAAAATGAACTTGAATGATAACTGATGTCTGAATGGTGTGACCCCTTCATAGTTCAATATGACAGAAGTTTGAAGACAGGATGCCTCAGTTTCTGACTTGAATCAATATATTCAATGCTAGACCGGAACAGGATCTCTGACAATGAGTAGTTAATTGAATATATGTTGAAATAGAAGACAAGAAATGCATAAAAATCGAAAAGATAAGAATAATCGAGCAAGAATAAAAAAATAAATCCCTAAAAAATTTAAAGTTCCACAAACTCGTGACTGCTCAGAAAAATTCCTTGATAAAAGATCAATTCAAATTGCAGATTGGAATATTTTTCTTATCCTAGCCTAATTCAATTCTCATTATTTTCCACCTTTATCTTGAAAAAAATCAAAACTTGAATAAAATATCAGATATTCAATTTGAAATAAATTTAATTATAAATATATGAAAGAACAAAAAAATATACTGATTTTTACAGTGGCGCTTACTTTGCTTTTTTCATTTTTTTCGAGCCTGCTAGTGTACCAGCTTCTGATAAAAGATCATATTCCAGAAATATATTGAGGATGAAATACTGCAGCAAATAAAGTTTCACAAAGCACAATCAATACATCTAATACCGCGGCAAATAGAAGCAGCCTGAAAAATCTGGAAACAAGTGTCAAGGATTTGGCGCATAATATAAGTCCTTCTGTTGTAAGTATAATAATTTCGAAGGATGTACAGACATACAGAACTGATCCGTTTTGATTCTTCCAAGAGCCATCGTGAATAGTCAGAAGGAAAGTTTGAGGCGGAACTGGTTTTTTTGTAAAAAAAGATTGAACTATAATTACCAATAAACATGTGGTATCCGACCCTAATGCCAGCTATACTGTCATAACTTCAAATAATCAAGAATATGTAGGAAAGGTTCTTGCAATTGACCCGACAACAGATTTAGCAGTGATAAAAGCCACAACAAAGGAATGAAAAGAACTCAATGATACTCCTGCTGTAAATTTTGTAGATGATTCAAATCAGGTTCAAGTAGGTAATTTTGTAGTTGCGATTTGAAATGCGCTTGCTGAATTCCAGAATACAGTTACTTTTTGAGTCATTTCAGGCCTATGAAGAAGCATAGAAGCTTGAGATAGCACAGGATTCTGAACAGAACAGCTAACTGGACTTCTCCAGACTGATGCTGCAATAAATCCCGGAAACAGCTGAGGACCTCTTGTTAATCTTAATGATGAGGTAGTATGAATAAACACTGCCATCGCAGCCTGAGCAAATTGACTTGGTTTTGCAATACCATTATCCCAAAAAGAAGTTACGTCGATCGTCAATTCAATTGAAAAATTCTGAAGCATCAAGCGCGCATTTATCTGAATCAGATATACGTCTCTGAATCCCGATATTGCAAAACAACTTAATCTGAAACAAGATTATGGTGATTATATCGGTTCTCAAGACTGACAGCCTTCTATAATACCTTGATCTCCAGCTGAAAAAGCATGATTGAAAGAATGAGACACAATTGTGGAAATAAATTGAATTCCTGTTCTTGGCTGATTGACAACAAAAGATATCATGAAAGATAAGCTCCCCTGAGAAAAAGTAGTTGTCAAAATAATAACAAAAGATTGAACTGCCAAGACAGTAGAGATAACTTTAGGCGATAGATAATTCTACTAATAAAACAATAAAATAAGACTTGGAAATCCAAGTCTTATTTTATTGTTTTTCCATGGCTTTCTGAACGGCATCGATCATTTCAGGCGTAATATTCACCTTCGGCACATTCTTCTTTTTATTTTGGATTACATTTCAAGATTGAGTGATCTGATTATCAACATTATCCATTTGTTGATTTACCATTTGCTGAATCTGTGAATTATTGGCAACATCGTTAAACATATTAGGATCGACATTCTGCATAGTCTTCTCTGCTGTCATCTGAACTATCTTGCTCATTTTTGGTATGAGATACTCATCTGCGAGCTTGTCCAAATCAAGCGAAGGCACTATGATGAAGTAGAAATAAATGATTCAGCCATAAACTATAAATTTGAAAGCAGTAAGAACAGCTCACATTCTAGCTTGATTCCTCATTTTTGAAAAAATATAATCTATCTTTTCTTTTTCCGTGTACTCACTGTCTTTTTTAAACATAACAGATTATTAATGGTTAATATTTTAGATAATACATTATTATAAATATTTTGTCTAGTTTCATATGAAATTCATGTCTTTATTTTCCAATATTTCAATTAAGAAATTAGGATTAATTGGAGAGGATTCTAATTTTCTTCTTATGAAATCAATTCAATCCTTATGAAATCGAAGCGCATTATTTTTATCTTGGAAAAATTTCACCAATAGCTTAGTGTTGGCATTGAAGCTGAATTCAACCACATGAGGATTTATGAAGAAATCATCCATTGCAAACAAAAAATGATCTATATCAATTTCAAATCTGAAAATGTTTATATATCTCCAAATATTTATAATCGGATCAAGTCTGTCTAAATATTTGAATAACAATAGTTCATTTGAGGTTTCAGAGTTTATTCAAGATGATAAATATGCTCAGAAATCCTTTTTTAATTCTCATTCAAAAGTATCTAAAATAAGCATGTTGGCTTTCATTTCTTCCAAATCCTTATCTTCTTTGGATTTATGAAGATCTTTTGCGAGATCTGACGTTGTAAAATATGGGGTATCTCAGATTATGGCCTCTGCCAAATCATGAAACGCAATGATATCCGTTAGAGCCTTAATATCTACTTTCAATTCAGTCAAATCCATTAAGATATCAGCATTCCTTCATAGAGAAACAAGATGGTCATATACGGATCTTTTGGGAAGAATTATTCAATTTTTATCAAGACGCAGATGTTTTCAAGCTCTAGGAATTTTTTGGAGCTCATCAATCAATCTTAATCCAGATCAAGTGGTTGGGATAAGATATGTGTTAACTAATTCTAGTTTTTTGATGAGCAAATTTGAGATTTTTTCCATTATTTTGCCTCTTTCCAATTATTGCCAATTCAAGTCTCTACAAATAATTTAGCATCAAAATCTACAACATTTTCCATTATTTGCTTTATTGAATCTTCTAGAAACAGTTCGTCTTTATGAATTTCAAATACAAGCTCATCATGGACTTGCAATATCATCTTTGATTTATATTTTCGTTTTTTCAATAATTCAGCGATTTTTATCATTGCGATCTTTATCACATCAGCAGCAGTTCATTGGATTGGCATATTTATAGCTTCCCTTTCGGCCTGCCCCTTCATGATCTTATTCGCATCATTAAGTCAGTTCACATACCTTCTTCTTCAAAAATATGTTTCAACATATCAAGTTTCTCTGGCCTTTTCCAAAAGAGCTTCATAGTAATGCTTAACTCAAGAATATATCTCATAAAAAGTGTTTATATATGAGGTTGCCTCAGCTGGTGAAATATTTATTTGCTTAGAAAGTCAGAATCCTGAAATTCAATAAACAACTCAGAAATTAACAGTCTTAGCCCTTCTTCTTTGCTCTGAAGTGATTTTCGTCTCTTCTCAAAATAAAAATTTTGCCGTTTTCGTATGGATGTCTTCTCCGTTTATAAACGCATCCAAAAGAACCTTATCTCTGCTTAGATTGGCCAATACCCTTAATTCGACCTGAGAATAATCGGCAACGAATATTTTGTAATCTGAAGAACTTGGGATAAAGCATGATTTGATTTCATCAGCATATCAGATTCAAGATGGTATATTCTGCAGATTCGGATTTTCACTTGATAATCTGCCAGTAACCGCTTGTGTCTGATTAAAAGTAGTATGCATCCTTTTTGTAAAAGGGTTCATTGATTTCAAGAGTCATTCAACATAAGTCGTCAATAATTTCCTTAATCATCTATGCTCAAGGATGAGTGCCGCTATGGCATATTTTTCTCAAATCTGCTCCAAGACTTCATTGTCAACGCTGAATCATGTTTTTATCTTCTTATTAGTTGGGATGTTAAGCTTTTCAAAAAGAATAACCTGCAATTGCTTCGGTGAATTCAGGTTGAATCTCTCTCATACGAGCTCATAAATTTCAGTTTCCAGCAGATTTATCCTTTTTTCAATTTCTTGTCATATATTTTTTAGTCTTACGGAATCCAGCTTAAATCATTCATATTCCATATTTGAAAGAACCTCCAGCAATTGTGATTCCATAGAAAATATGAATTCCTGAGAAGGCGCAGGCTTTGAATAATCAATATCAATAAGATGATTTGCCCAGGCAAAATAAGCCTTTTCATACGAGGCAGTCTTCTTCTCATTGCTCAGAATGAAATTGTCGCTTTGTTCTATAAAAGTCTTGAAATCAGTATTTCTGAATCTAGGCGCAAAGATATATTCCTTTAGCTTTATGTCATAGAATTTAGTCATGTTTTTTGGAATTTAAATTAGAATAAGAGTATGGTTTTTGATGTTTTTTGCAAGTCAGTATTGAAATTTAAAAGCACTAATTATCAAAAAATGGCTTAGATTTGTTTTATGATTGGATTTATGATAGAATTTTAATATGATTTTGATAAAAAAAATCTGACAATGATAAATTATCAATAATAATAGAAATTATGAGAAATGGGATTTGAGAAGATCTTAAGAATATCGGAAAGCCTAAAAAGCCTAAGAATCATGCTTTAAGATGAGTCGCTTCAAGCAAGGTCGCTAAAATCCTTATTTGAATATGAGTAATAGGAGCAGTTTGAACTTCTGTTTATAATTCGAAGCTTAAAAAAAATGAGTTTACAGACGAGCCGTATAAAATTGAAAAAAAAGAAAGCAATTTTAAGTATGATGAAGCTAGAATTGAATTCTGGGACGATAATGATGAATACTTTGCAAAATGATATTCGCCAAAAAAAGAATTTCACATAGTTTCTGATTCTTGAAAAAAAGTTAAGATAAAAATAATCCATGACGCTTGACTTGATTTTTATAAAGTGACGAAAGATGACATAAAGACTGAAATCATACACACATGAAAATTCAAATTAGTTCCCGACAAAGCCAAAAGGAAAGTTGTAAAAGGAAAATCAAAAAAAGATAAAAAAACAAAACCTATCATGAAGAAGGTTGAAATAGTGACTGTGAAGAAAGTGCTTGATTTTGATAAGATTATTTCAAAGATTTCTCAATTGGATAGATTCAAATATCTTGGAAGGAAAGAATATGACAGGGATAATCCTGGCAATAAGACACAATCTTTTAATATTTGAAAACAGGATGCAGTAAAAGATAACATGCTGTTGCCGATTCCATTAGATTCAAGAAACAGAGAGATAAGTGATGCAAAATTTGCATTTTATTGCAAAAGAGCAATAGAGGATATGAAATCAAATCAAAAATATTCAGTAAAAACAAAAGAATTTATAGATTTAGCCTGATGAGAAAAGAATCTAGTGGCTATAATGGTTGCATTTGCAAGAAGCGAGACATCTGAAGATTTTCGTTTTTTCACCCAAAAGATATGATTCAACGAGCTTCATAGATGGGAAGAGAGATATCGGTCATTCTCCTTCACATATTACCACATTCTCATGGATTGACCATGATTCAAAGCTCGATTAAAACTGAATCTCACCGAATGACAATGCTATCATCCGCAGAATGCCTGAATGCTATTTCTGTGATATTGGATAGAGAAAACGAACTGAAACCTTAATAGATATTTCCCTTTGAATTCACCTGAAAGAATCCGTAAGGCTTGAGCGGTATTCAATTGATCAGCATCATATGCACCAAAATTCAAGGCCAATCTAGGCCACTCAAAGAAGATTCTTGGAATCTAATCCTTAAGAAAACAATAGAAATTAAATGATGATAAAGGGATGATAATAGAATTTTACTCAAAACTCAAGATTCTCTTGAGCCCATTAAGATATATCAAGAAGAATCTTTCATTGAATCTTGTTTGAGAATTATATGACTGATTCCAATCGATTTATTTAGTGCAAGTACTCGCATATTTGGTCGCTGCAATTCAGGCAAAAGATCTGGATAGTTTCTATTTTTGGATATTCATATTCATTATCGTTGAAGCTTTCGCCTATTTCTTCACATTCGTAGCAACTACATATTTCGTAAAATCTTTTTATTCGATGTGACATACTTTGCATACGATTTATCTACGGAAATTCATAAATCTTGATAATAATAAGATTGATATGTTATGAACTTGAAGGTCATTCAGCATCATATCAAAATGAGTCGATAGTTGGATTGAGATAGTCCTCGCCAAGTGAATAAATGTCCTTACCTGAATTTTATCGATAATTTATGCTTTTTGAATAATTGCATTTACTGTTTGATTTTCATATTTATTGATTATCTTAGCGATATTTTTCTTATTATTCCTCATCATCGTCTATTGAAATAGCCTTTCGCTGAAATACAGGAGGGTAAGGAAAGAAATAACTACAGAATATGACAGGAGTCTATTCAAGATAATCTCTTCTAAATTTGAAATACTCCAGAATAACAGGATTGAAAATGAAAATAAGAAATTGTTAGGATTTCTGAAAACTATCGTATGATTATCGGTAAAGGAAGAAATATTTACAAGTTCATGGAATGTCGCTGTCAGATTCATCTTTGCAATCATTCAACTCATAATATTCTTCTGGCTATGATTATGAGTGATAAGATGAGAGATTAGCTTCTCTTATTTCATATTGGTCAATTGACTGATCGGCGTGATAAATAAATATGTTTGGTGATTTTCCAGAGAAATAAGGTCTATATGAGTCCAGATGGTGAATGTTGACAAGCTTCTTGAAACTTTTGATTATATCGATGAGATAAAATGAATAAATAATCCTACCCCCTTCAATTATTGCAAATGAAATATTTGCATCAGGAATCTTAATTTCTGATATTCAAGTCAGAATATTTTCACCGATTTTTCAGCCGATATAAGATGAAATGCAAAGACCGCACTTGTCTGAGACTCATGAAGCGGAAAGACAACACTCATGAAATTAGTGGCTTGATATATAAATCCTACAGCATGAGAAATAATCGTGGACGAACAGAATGTCTGAGATATCAATCTCATATCTTATTACAAGAATATCTGATATCTCACTCAAGATCCATCTGTTTTTGACGGCACGATTATGGAAAATTTGACTTATGCCCTTGACAGAGAACCGACTCAAAAAGAAATCGATGAAACAATAAGAAATTCCAAATGTGAATTCATATCTGAATTGCCAAATGGAATGGACACGGAGATAGGTGAAAGATGAATAAAATTGTCAGGAGGACAGAAGCAAAGGTTGGCTATTGCAAAAATAATGCTTAAAAATCCGAATATAATCCTTCTTGATGAGCCGACTTCGGCTCTCGATAGCATATCTGAACAAGTGGTATCAGAAGCTCTTCATAATCTATTCAGATGAAGAACAGTACTCGTGATAGCACATCGCCTTCAGACTGTAAAAGAAGCTGACGATATAATAGTCCTCAAGAAGTGACAGATTATAGAAAGATGAACTCATTCAGAACTATCCCAGATTGAGAATTGAGAATATAAGAAGATGCTTGATCTGCAGACCAGCTTTTAAAAGTGATATTATCTTATAAATATTCTTTTCAATAATCTACTAATCCCATAGCCTCTCTCAGTGTCCTTATTAATTTTTGTCATTCTGCTCTGGCATTCTTTGATCATTTTTCAATTGAGGCGACGACTATATCCATGTGATTCTTATAATATTCCCTTCTTTCTCTTATTGGTGATATGAATTCCTCAAGGACTTCAATCAAGAGCTTCTTGATTTCTCAATCCCCGACTGATTCAGGTCATCATTCGACATATCTTTTTTTCAATTGATCCAAATGTTCTTTATTTTTATAAAAAATATCCAGATACATAAACGCAACGTGATTAGATATATCTCATTTTGAATCTATATTTATTTTACCTGGATCAGTATACATTTTATTTACCTGTTCTTTGATTTCTTTTGGAGTTGCTGTAAGATAGATCGTATTCCCCAGGCTTTTACTCATCTTATTATTGCCATCTATTCATACTAATCTAGGAGTTTCAGACACAAGAACCTTTGGTATGGGAAAATTGGTGCCGTACATCGTGTTGATTTTTTTGATGACTTTTCTAGATAATTCAATATGAGGAATTTGATCTTCTCATACTGGAACTATTTCTCATCAAAGAAGCATTATATCAGCAACTTGACTGACGGGATAATTAATGAAGCCTAGAGAAATTGAATTATTTTCACTTTCTCTTGATTCGATTTTTTTCATTTCTTCTTTCAGAGTCGGATTATTAGTTGCAAGCGAGTAAGGGACGAACATAGTCAGATAATTGAAAAGCTCTGCAAATTCCGGTACGTAACTCTGCACTATGAAATTGCTTTTTTCAGGATCAAGTCAAACAGCAAGCCAATCTATAACCATATCAATAACAGATGCTCTCAAAATTTCTGTTTCTCATAAATGATCTCAAAGCACTTGATAATCTGCAATCAAGAAATTAGTTTTTACATTGCTGCATTCTTGCAATTTTATCCAGTTATTCAGTGCTCAGACATAATGTCCTAAATGTAGTCTTCCGCTTGGACGTGCTCATGTCAAACAAGTTAAGACCTTGTCTCAGGCTTTTTCTTTCAGATTCTCAAATCCCCTTATTATATGAGGCAATTCTCAAGTAGCCTTATCTCATGTTATTAATTTTTCCATGTTTTTTTGATTAATTGGATTTAGTATATTCAATAATTGGGTAAAATACAAATCTACTGTATATTTCTATCAATTTCATTTTTTAGTCATTCAAGCAATTTTCTTTTTTTACTCTCAGCCGGCAGAGCTTCTGCCATGTGTCATAATCTTGAGCTAAGGGCAAAATATTTCTGTTTTCTTGTCATACTGTCGACGCTGGCAAATCTCTCATCTAACTGTTTTTTAAGTTTTTCTGCTGCTCTTTTTGTAACCGGATCTTCATTCACAACTGTTTTGGCCGGATAATTCTTGTCTGGAATTATTATCCAGCTATCCATTATATCTCTTCATGGTCACCTAATATATTTGCCATTATGAATCATGGCAGTGGAACCGCCTCAATCCAAATTAACAGCATTATGACAACCGAATTTTTTTAAAATTCCTGGAACTTGGTATATGGTCACTCATTCGATTCATCCCATAAAAATAGAATTTCCGTCTTCCGTTGAACAGATGAAATTCTTTAAGCTTTTTGATTTCATCTTAGCATCAATCGCTCCAGATATATCTATTTTTGAAATTCAATCCTGAAGCAACAGAGGATGATTGCCGATTCAATTGAAAATATCTCATCTTCTGTCAAAATTAAGAGTTTTTCAGATTAAAAAATCATCATTTCTTCATCTTGAATAATCATGAGCTTTCTGGAACAAGAAAGGATTCTGATATATGTCGAGAGCAAAAATTACCCGCTCAGGACCCGTGTCATCTTTTGAATAACTCCAATCATAGGAATTAGAAATCCTATCGGCATAAGTCTTGTTTCAAGTTGGACATAAAGATTTGTAATCTGCAGGACAAAAATAGGCTCAATTCATTCAGCTTATTCATCCGTATCTCTTAATCATAGATTCAAGGCTTTCTCCTTTTTCAGATACTCATACTATAATCTTAAATCCTGTATTCTTGATAACTTTTATTGCCCTGATCTTATATCATTCGACATTTGTATCGATAAGAATATTGGCAGAAACTGGAAATGGAAACAGTAATAACAATAATATTAATGATTTTTTCATATTTATATTTGTTTAAAATTCAATGATAGAAGTATATATTATTATTTTTGTGCGTCAATTATCATCTTCTGGATTTCAATTAGTTCAGAATCGCTCATTTTAGGTCATTCTACAGTTGTAATATATCAGACATATTCTTTATAAAATTCAATATGATCGGACCAGATGTCAGTTTCCGAAGCGAGATTGCCATGGAGAGGATAGAGTTTCGAATGCACATGAGCAACTCATGTTCATTCGAAAACCAATGAAATTCTTGGCGTGTTAAAGGCTTTCTCTAATATCTTGGCAACTTTTTTGGAGGCATCCATCAGTCAAACATATTCTTTATCATCAAGTCAAAATATATAATCTCCTATATTTATCTTCGGTATTACAATTGTTACTCAAGGCGTATTTGGAAATGGAGTTAAGAAGGCAAGATAATTCTCATCCTCCCAGATTTTCCAGTTTGGAATTTCATTCTTCATGATTCTATCAAAGATTGTAGCCATAATTATTTTTTAAAAAATCATATCAAATCTTCTTGTTATCCCTTAATTCACTTAATGTATGGGCGTCAGAATTCACATACAAATATTTTGCCCTATTCAGCATTTTATCGAGCTTATCTAAATCAGTTTTTCAATTTACATAATTGCTGCAGTTGAATTCCATCGGCAAATCATATTCATTTGCTACTGTTATTAACTTCTCGATATCAAGATGATCTCACCATGCTTTCATACAAGGATGTCAAATGAACTTGATGTCTTTATGATGGCGAATTATGGCATTCTCATATGCCTTGTTTATATCTTTGGGGTTTCATTTATAAATATTAAAATGTGCTGATAATATCATAAAATCTCATGTTTTCTCTTGGATGTGATTACAAATATCTCATGCTTCATTAATCAAATCTCATTCAACTCAAAATGTAACTTCAACATCATTCCACACATTTGACCATCTGGCTGAAACGAAAGATCTTAGAGTTTTTTTCGGAATATGAAGAAAGTCCAATGTAGCCTGACAATGATCAGTTATTGCAATTTTTTTCAATCAGATTTCTTTTGAAAATCTTATGATTTCATCGATGCTGCTCATTCAATCAGAATATTCAAAACTGTGAATATGATAATCCTCCTCTTTAGAATTCAGAATTTTCATGAAATTGCTTTGATTAATTTATACGCAGATTATTTAAATATTTTATATGTCAATTTATCTTATCAATCAATCATTATATGTACAGGCGCGATTAATCGCGTCTCTACACAACGATGCTTAATAATTTATTCTTCACGTAAACAATTTTTTTGATTTCAGCGCCCGAAGTATATTTCTTTACTGCCTCGCTTGCGAATGCTTTTTCTTTGATGATTTCTTCTGGCGAATCGAATTCCGCTTCTATCTCATCTCTGACTTTTCAATTTATCTGGATAGCAATCTTCACAACTTTATCAACTAATTTTGCATTATCATATTCCGGCCAATTCTGTAAGTGTATGGATTCTTTTTTTCATAATGCCTCCCATAATTCCTCTGTAATATGTGGAGCATAAGGAGATAATAGGATAAGCAATTTCTCATAATACTTGCTGTTAACTTCATTTTCCTTATCAAGCGCATTTGTATAGATCATCAATTGAGAAATTGCCGTATTCACGCCAAAAACCGCAGTATCATCTCATACTTTTTTAATCGTCTTATTCATCATCACATCAAGCTCATCTTTATTTCAAACTTTGTCTGATACTTTTGATTGCATATTCCAGACTTTGTCCAAAAATCTTTTCACTCAAATGATATTCTGAGAATTCCATGGCTTCATATCTTCAAGTGCGCCCATGAACATAACATAAAGCCTTGTCGCATCAGCTCAATATTCCGGAACTACAGAATCGGGATTTACGACATTTCATAAAGACTTGCTCATCTTACGGCCGTCTTCTGCCAATACCGTTCATTGATGCCTTAATTTAATGAAAGGCTCTCTGAAATTCACATATCCGAATTTATTAAGCGCTTTTGTGAAGAATCTAGCATAAAGGAGATGCAAGACTGTGTGTTCTGCTCATCCCATATACATGTCAACAGGCAGCCATTTTTCCAAAGATTCTTTTGATGCGAATGCGCTATCGTTTTTTGGATCAGGAAAACGTAAGTAATACCAACTGGAACAAACGAACGTATCCATAGTATCTGATTCTCTTCTTGCTTTTTTTCCGCATTTAGGACAATTAACTTCATGAAATGATTTGGAATTTACTAGCGGAGACTCTCATGTCGGCTTAAAATCCACATCTGTCGGCAAAACTACCGGCAAATCCTTTTCTGGTACGCTTACTTCTCAACAATCATCGCAATAGATTATAGGAATCGGTGAACCCCAATATCTTTGACGGCTTATAAGCCAATCTCTTAGCTTATAATTTGTTTTTCTTGTTCAGATTCATTTCTCTTCAACCCATTTTCACATTTTCTCTCTTGCTTCTTCTGATGTCAGTCCAGTATATTCTCAAGAATCAACAAGCACTCAGTCATCAGTAAAAGCCCCTGCTCATTTCTCTAGACAAGTCACAAAATAATTATTTATCTCAAGGTTTATGTATTTATTCAATTCTTTGCCATTAATCCAAGCTAATTCATGCATTTGCTTTTCTTGCTCAGAAATGTCTGCCTTATTTGAACCAGTAAGCTTGAATACCAATCAATTTGCAACTTGGTATCTATTGACTCATTTGTGAGATGCATAATAAAGCGCATGTGCTTCAAAAGGCAATTGTCCGATAAACTTAACATCTGTGTATCCTGTTTCTTCTACTATTTCCCTAATTCACGCTGCTACAATATCTTCTCATTCGTCAACTCAGCCTATTATATTGGACTTCCATCAGAAATCCTTCCAATCAAGGCATAGAAATTTATCTTCTGACCAATGTTTCACTATGGCATAGATTGTTTTTCGTTTTTCTGTGTTTTTATCATCTCTTATCGCATCCTTTCAAGTTATACTCTTAAAATAAGGTGCAATTGATTGTGGAATTGGCAGATTGTATTTCTTAGCAAATTCGTAATCTCTCTCATCATGAGCAGGAACAGCCATAACTGCTCAAGTTCAATAATTCGATAATACATAATCTCAGATAAAAACTTTAATTTCTTCATTATTGAAAGGATTGATAGCAGTTACTCAATCCAATAATTCTCAAGATTTATCTTTATTCAATTGAGTTCTTTCCAGTTCAGTCTTCTTACCGGTTTCTTTAATATAATTTTCAACCTTATCCCAATTTCTGATAAGCGGTTTTAATTTTTCAAGCAAAGGGCTTTCTGGAGATATTACGACATAAGTCATTCAAAAAACCGTATCAACTCTGGTAGTATAAACCTTTATCTTTTCTTCTGAATCCGCAACATCCATATCAAATTCTACTCAAACCGACTTCCCTATCCAATTCTTTTGAGCGGACACAGTAGAAGATGGCCAATCGATAAGAGATAGATCGTCTATCAATTCTTCTGCAAAATCAGTAATCTTAAAAAACCATTGTTCCAGATTTTTTTGGATGACTTCATTTTTACATCTTTCACAGATTCCTCATTCTGCTTGCTCATTTGCAAGAACAGTCTGACAAGAATTGCACCAATTTACTTTAGCCTTCTTCTTATACGCCAATCAATTCTTATATAAAAACAAGAAAAACCATTGAGTCCACTTGTAATATAGAGGACTTGAAGTATCGATTTCCTTTGTCCAATCATAAGCAAATCCGAGACTCTTTATCTGACGAGTAAAAATAGCAATATTTTCAGGAGTCTGATATTGGGGATGAATTCAAGTTTTTATTGCATAATTTTCTGCAGGCAGTCAAAATGCATCCCATCACATCGGATGAAGAACATTATATCCCTTCATTCTCATGAAACGAGAATAAATATCGGTTGCGGTATAATTTTCCATATGTCACATATGCAATCCTGCTCCGCTTGGATAAGGAAACATGTCTAGAACATAGTATTTTTCTTTGTCTGAGTCATCCCTTGAATTTGCATAAACGGAATTCTCCCAATTAGCTTGCCATTTCTTCTCGATTGCCGCGAAATCGTATTTCTTCATATTTTTTTAAGTAAAAATTAAGTATACGCTCTATGATAATGAAAAACAAAATAAAAAAAAGTTTATTTTCTGAGAACCTATCCGGAAATAAATCTTTTTTAACTTTGCAATAAATTCGATAATATGTTTTACTGTAAGTAGTGTAAGATTTGCTTAAATATTTAATTTGCAATTATGAAAAAAGTTATCTCATTTATAATGATATTATTACTATTATCCGATTACATCATTATTCAGACTTTTGCTCAGAATCAAGTATCAAATAGAGTCTTAAGGAAGTCATTGGATCCAAAATTCAGAACCTCAAAAATAAACAGCAAAAAGGCTGATAGGACATTATCCTCACTTACAGGATCATGAAAAAGCACTAAAACAAGAAAACAAGAAAAATCTCAAAAATATGCCACTTGAGAAATTATCGTAAAATTCAAATCTTGAAATCTTGATTTGAAAAAATCAGACTGAGATAAGAAGCTCCAGAAATTCTCTTCTTGAAGAAAATTTTCAGTTTTAGGAAAATTCAAGAATTCGAATTCTTCACTTTTAAAAACTTCATCTTGAGAAACTACAGAATCGGCAATATCAAGAATCAAGGCGGATCCGAATGTTGAATATGCAGAACCGAATTACATATATAGCATTGAATCCATAAATTCAAATGATGCCTATAAAGATAAGCTTTGGTGACTTGACAACGTATGACAGACAGTTTGATGAAATTATGCAGTTCATAGTTGAAATAATGATAACGATATAGACGCTCCTGAAGCTTGGTGAATAAATGAATGAACTTGAGCACAGATAATTGTGGCGGTCATAGATACTTGAGTAGCCTTTAATCATCCCGATCTGCTTGCGAATATGTGGGATTGAAGCAATTGCAAGAATGAGAATTGAAGCCTTGTAGCTTGATGATGTCCCAATCATTGATGGAGCTATACATCTGCTTCATGAAATAATAATCCATTACCGACTGATAGCTCTCACTGAACTCATGTCGCATGAACTATTGCAGCTGCCAAAAATAACTCAAATGGAATAATATGAGTTGCTCCGAACGCTAAGATTATGGCGATTAAATCTGATTTAAGCAGTACGAGCATAGTTAAATCAATAGATTTCGCTACACAAAATTGAGCAAAGGTCATAAATGCAAGTTTCTGATGAATTTGATATTCTACTGCCCAATATGAAGCAATAACACGATTCAGAGATGCAGGCTGAATATTTGTTGCTGCAGCCGGAAATTGAGGAAGCGATTGAATATCTGATAATAATGAAACCACACATCATTATCCTTCGGATTATAATCTGGACAACATCATTTCAGTCGCAGCAACCGATCAGAAAGACACTTTAGCTTCATTTTCTAATTATTGATCCGTCTCAATCGATGTCTGAGCCCCATGAACGAATATCTACAGCACGGTCGGTAACAGTCTGGTTATAGATGAGAATTTCAGCTCCGCCCAATTCGGATCAATGCCATCCGATTGGACAAGGAATGGTCTTTGGGGAGCTTTCAATTTTTATTGACTCACCACAGTTTTAAAATCCAATTATAACAGCACATATTGAAATAATGAACAATCCACTGCAATATCGCCTAACTATAATCTCACAAACACTTCCTGAAATGCGACTTTGAGCTTCTTGGCTTGATGCGATACCGAATATGACACAGCCAATTATACCGACTATATGTATATGGAAATAAGCAAAGACTGATGAAATACCTATGCTGAATTAGATCTCGGATTCGGATGATCGGCCTTAGATGAATATATGATAGATTGGCTTAATGATTGAGCACAAATAAAAAGCAATTGATACAGCCTATATTATTTTGAGGATGTTAATATCCCTGCAGCTTACCAGAACAGTAATTTCAAATTAAGGTTAAATTGGGTTTCAGATGAAAAGAATAATTGATACGGATGATGCTTTATCGATAATCTGGCTATAAATAAAATGGGAGATTGATCCGATAACAAATATGAATATTATGATTGAACCTCAATGGCAGCTCCGCATGTATCAGGACTTGCTGCTCTGGCCCTATGATATTCTCCCGCTTCCTCTTATTCAGAAATAAGAAATCTGATTCTTTCAAACTGAGACTCGGTGCCAAGCCTTTCTGGAAAAACAGTGACATGAAAAAGAATCAATGCTTTTAAGACTCTCTCTGCATTAAATAAGATAAATATCAATGCCTTCAACTTGTATAGGGATCAGAGTAAGAATTCACTTATCCAATCGGAAAGCTGGATGACAGGCTCCATTTCTCCATATCTGGAATGGATAACGGATAATTCTGCCACCCCTTCAAGATATGACCTTAGAGTTGATTATATGACTGGATACTCGGTTTCCGTTCCAAATCAATCAGATATAAGCTGACCGAAATGAAATAACTTCAGCTGATCGACTGTCAATAACTATATGACTTGATTAACGTTTGATTCAAGTTGAGAATATTCATTATATGCCAGAGCAATAACTCTATGAGGCAAAATATGAGATTGGTCAAATGCCAAAATAAGAATAGACAATGTATGACCTGAAAAAATAATCGGCTCGATTCCGTCAGATTGATGATATTTACAAAGCTCTTCTACCGGAACCGCCTCTTTATCATGGACAATTCCGACGGACGAATGAATTTGAATGCAATCTTGAAAATATAAATATTCATTGTCTGCGTACCCTGATATGCAGACAATATCATATTCATGAACAACCGCATCAGCGCTTGTTAATCTGAATTCAATTCCTGATTGAAAATATTATTGGCAAATTCAAGGATTTGACTCACTTAATAATACCTGAGCCATTAGTGATATAAAAAGCTTCATAAAAGATATCGAGCCACCTTCTGCTCCTACAAATATCGTATTGAACAGCTGAAAACTGATCAATCAATCAAATCAAAATAATCTTACATTATTATGATCATGAAGCATATCCGATATATGAGCCCAGATAAATTATTCAATTTCAAACTCATGAAAAAAGGTTTCCTGAACTTGAATATTAGATGAGGCTTGAAATTTCAGAATAACAAATATAGACGTGTCATCTCTTGAGGACTGAAATCTTGAGATAATTGTAACTTTAAGCGATAAATCAGGAAATCTAAGCGTTCCGTGAAATTCCCTAGCCAACAAAGCTGCGACTCCCCCAAGCTGAAGCTTATCATTCAACTCTTGAGCATATATAAATTCTACAGGCACAATAATAAAAATAAATAGTTCCAGAGAGGCTGATTATATAATTTCATGAACCGGGATAACTGCAACTTTAACATGAAGCATTTCTTGAGATATAGTTCTTCCTATAACACTGACTGCATGAGACTGAATTAAGGAGATAAGCCTGCGATTGATTGACTCAAATTGAAATGAAAGCTCCATATACACTGCCAGCACAACAATTGACACTATCATACCTCAAATAAACATCAATACTTACTCGGACGGATTCCAGATGACGGGCAATATCATTAATTTCTCCGGAAATACAACTGATAACAAGAGCATCAAACATACCAAAGTGAATTGACAAATGACTGGCTCAATCCAAAGCTGGAATCTGGTCTTGCCTTTGGTTGGATGAGAAAATATTTTTGATGTTGAAACATCTGATTTGGCTGGAAATATTGCAACTAAGTCTATAAAAATCTATAGGATTTCCGAAAAAACAAATGCTTATTCAAATATAATCTCAATCTGAAGTGTAAAAATTACCTTTGAGACGGATATCACAAGCATATGAACTGTAGAATACTCGACTGATTCGCAAAATCTTGATGAATCATTATCTGATACTGAAAATAAAAAACATTCTATAATGCTTACAAATCTGTCTCCTGATACAACTTATTATTTCAGGATATATTGAACTGTAAGCTGATTTAAGTGAAAAGTCTCCGATATCTACAATTTCAAGACTCCAAAAATATTAGACATGGCTTGAGCACAAGGTAATTCTTATTTTTGAGCAGTATATCTTAGCTGAAGTTCTGCAACTTGAGCATTATTAGCTATAAATAGTCCTGTTGAAATATTCAGCCAAAATAATTCATGATCTATAATCCTTAAATGATGAAGCCTGAATATTAATGCAACCTCCAGTAATTGGGATTGAATAATAACTCCGCCAAGTCTCACTCTTAGCAATTGAACTTTGAACATAGCTTGATATTCTCAGATGAATAATCTGACATATAAGATCTGATCTGAAAATAGCCCCTTGAATTTTTCTTGAGCGACAATAACTGTTAAAATGTCGATCTGAATCGAAAAGGAATGAAAAGAACTTAGAATATACAGATCAGACGATGATCAGGCGACTTTTTCATTTGTAAGCGATTGCATTGTTACAAGTTGAATGTGTGTGTTTGAAACTGATTCATTTTCTGTTTTCTCTCCTGTTGAGCCGGCAGATGATGTTCCGGATCAATTTGAATTCAATTTCCAATGAGATGTGGCGCTGTGAACATTAATGACTTCAAACACAATAGTCATATCTTGAATGAACATTAGCACACAGGCGGTTCTTGTCTGATGATGAACCTTATTCATAAATTGAGCAGATTCTGGGTCAGGCAGAACGGTAAAGAATTGAGATTCTATAAAAATAAGATTGATGTCTTCTCCTGATTATCAGACCTCAACGCAATGAACCCTCCAAG
>AMFJ01021650.1_pt1 | contig 41997 bp, 36 predicted proteins | sample 427208 | NCBI WGS metagenome assembly AMFJ01 (sample SAMN02954298, study PRJNA114691) | groundwater metagenome | biome: aquatic; feature: subsurface aquifer; material: sediment; isolation source: subsurface aquifer sediment | place: USA: Rifle, CO | collected 2008-08 | reverse complement strand
CATCTTCTTGTGTATTGATTATTTTAAGGAGCAGGAAAAACAAGATGCTTCAAAATTGAAGCCCGGATATAGTATGATTTTTTATTCATTTGTCAAAATTTTTTTTGATATTTTATAAATTTGCGTATTATCCATTAAATCTTACCAAAATATTTATGCAAAATATACAAAAATTTCTAGATAAAAAATCAAAGCTACCCAAAATAATAGTTATCTATTGACCCACCGCAAGCGGTAAAACAAGCCTTAGTATTGATATTGCAAAATTCCTAGACTCAGAAATCATATGAGCCGACTCTCGCCAGATTTACAAACTCCTAAATATCTGAACCGGGAAAATTACAGAAGTAGAAAAACAAAAAATTCCACATCATATGATAGATATTCTCGATATAGACCAAGATTATTCAGTCGGAGAATACAAAAAAGAAGCCGAAAAAATCATAAATTCCCTCCACACAAAATGAAAAATACCAATAATTTGCTGAGGAACCGGACTTTATATTGACTCAATAATTTATAATTTCGACATTCCAGAAGTCGAGCCAGATTGGGATTATAGAAACAAACTTGAAGAAATAAGACTCGAAAAATGAAACCAACACATCTGGGAAATGCTAAATAAAGTAGATCCAAAATATGCAAGCATTCTATCTCCAGCTAATCATAGATATATAATTAGATGACTCGAAATATTTGAAAAAACCTGAAAATCAAAACTAGACCTAAAATGAAAATCCACCCCAAAATACGATGTTCTATTTCTCACCCCATACGACTGAGACAGACCAAAACTATACTATAAAATTAACTCCCGCATCGAAGAGATGTTTGAAGTCGGACTAATTGATGAACTCAAATCCGTCCTAAAACTCGGCTACAAAAAAACAGATTTCTGACTAAATACTATCTGATACAAAGAAATTATAGAATATCTTGACTGAAACCTAACTCTCGAACAGTGCAAAAACTTAGTCAAGCAACACAACAGAAACTATGCCAAAAGGCAACTCACATGGTTTAGGAAATATGAAAGCTCTAAAGATATTATTATTTAAATTGTTTCTGGGAAAATTATATCTACTATAATTTTAGCTATATTTCTTGGTTTACCAGTACCAGGGAACATATGCATTGAGAGTCAAGGATTAGAATTTACTTCCAATACTTTATAAGTTTCTTGATTTTGTTTAAATGTAGAATTTGTTGAAAGTATATCAATTCAAGCATATGGTAATCAAGGAAAAGAATTTAGAACTTTTTTAGCAATAGAAATAATAGAGGAATGTATAGAATCTGTCATATCAATAGAATATCCTCATTTTGCTAAATTAGAATTTGTTCTTACATATATTTTTTCTCATTTTTTGGGAATAATATGAACATTTGGAATTACTTGTGAATCTATAATTATTGGACAGAGACATACAGATGAATAAGATTCTTCTCTTTTTATATTTTCATCTTCTATAAGTTGTAAAATATTTTTAATTCAATTACCTACCACATAAGCCGGATCTCTATGTAGAACTGCATAATTCCCGGTTTTTGCTATAAATACACGATATTCTTTTCCGTTAAATTGTTCTTCTATTAGAAATGAGGATTTTTCTCCAAATTTTTTACAAAAAGAATTAACAACTTCTTTAAATTCTAGAAGAGAAGATATATTCATTATAATCTCATCACCATGAGATCACCAATTAGGTTTAAAAACTATTGGAAAAGAAAGCTCTTTTGAAATATATTCAAGTGCCTTAGATATTTCTTCTCAATTAAATACTTCACCTTTTGTTACTGAGATTCAGTTATTATGCATAATTTTTTTAGCCAGATATTTATCTGCTGTTATCTCAACTTGAGAATGTGGAGTAAGTGAACTAAAACGATCTAATATATATTCTTCGTGATTTTTATATACCGCTTTTATAAGTTCTATAGAAGAATCGATGCTATGCACATCGATTCTTCGTTTTTGTAGTTCTTGTACCAATAATTTTTGATTAGTATGAACTATATCTTTTAATTCTAATTTTTTCATAACTATAAATTAACTTTCTCATCAACCTAAACCACTTTCCCCCAATGAAATAGAAATAGATTTTCTACGTAGACCACTACTTCATACTCAACTTTCTCAATTACTTGAACCACTTTCCCCCAATGAAATAGAAATAGATTTTCTACGTACTTTACTACTTCCGTTATTTTTTTTAGAAGCTGTTATTTTTTTATTTCTTATATCTGATGGGAGTATCATAAGTATATCAGTGATAAGTATCTTCATTCTATCTACTATTTTTCATAATTCTTCATGATTAGTAATTTTTTCAGCATCTCTAATAATTAAATCAAGACGGGCAAGTATGTCTGATTCATTATTTCATATAAGTATATTACTAAGGGCTTCAGAAACATGTCAAATAAGTTGATATTTTTTGAGTTTATATCAATCTTCTGGATTAGAGATTACTTGTTGTAGTTCAAGTAATTCATCAATAATTGTTTTCCTCATAAATTAAATTATACTAATAAATATATTCTATTATATCACTTTTTCTTTTTTATTGCAAAAAATAATTTTTTTTATATTCTCTATCTATATTTAATCATATAAATAATCATAGCTTAAACATGAAAATTCTTTTTATAAATCCACCTAATGTCCCTATTACCTCAAAAAATATAAGTATAGAACCTATTGATGTTTTAACTATAGCTTCTTTTACATGAAATCTTTGATATGAAGTTGATGTTTTTGATATGGATAGGGAAGATATACAAAAAGATGAATTAAAAGAAAGACTTATAAATATATCTTATGATATTGTGATTATCATTCATGATTATCATATTCCACTTTTTCAAGATAAATCTTATAATATTCTCTCAGAAATTATTCAAATAATTAAAAATTTTAATATAAAAGTAATAGTTGGATGAAAACTAGTTACTTATGCCCCAAAACAGTTACTTTTAAATAATATTTATCCTGATGTAGTTATTTCAAAAGAAATGGAATTACCTATTCGTGAACTTCTAAAAAATACAAATTGGAACAAATCTTTTTTATTATCTATACCAAATATAATCTTTAGATTTTGAGATTCTATAATAGAGACAGAAAAAATAGAAAGCAATTTTAATATTAATGCCTTGCCAATTCCTAATCGTGATTTAGTAAATATAGATAATTATATTGACGTTAGAACTATATTAAGTTCTCGTGGATGTAGTTTTAAATGTTCATTTTGTAGTGTTCCTGATTTTTGGTGAAAAAGGCGTATAAGGAGTCCTCAGAATGTTGTTAATGAAATTAAATATCTTTCTGAGAAATTTTGAGCAAGAAAAATTCTTTTTCTCGATGATAATGCTACTATTGAAAATGATAGAATGCGCGAGATTTCACAATTACTTATTAAGTTAAAACTTAATGTTAGTCTTTGATGTTTGGGTAATTTACTCCATTTTGATGAAACTACGATGAAACTAATGTATGAAGCCTGATTTAGATGGATTCATTATGGTGTAGAATCTGGATCAGATACTATATTGAAATCAATAAATAAATATATACCAAAAGAGAAAATAATGAATATTATAGAAAATACAAGAAATATTTGATTTCGAGTAAGAACTAGTTGGATTATGGATTTACCATGATCAACTGCTGAATCAATCGAAGAAACAACAAAATTTATAATGGATATACAATCCGAGGAAATACGCATACATTACCTTTCCCTACGTTTTTGAAGTCATCTTTTTCATCAATTCAAAAAAACTTCTGATTTACTTCCAGATCAATATATTCATCGTAAACTTTTAGTAGATAAAAGTCCTATTTCTGATAAAATATTATCATCTATAGATAATCTTACAAGAACTTTAGAAAATAAAGATTATTATGTGATCAATAACCTTGATGATAATAATATTTTTAATACAGTATCCAAATCTGATACAAAAATAATATCATTTTGTCCTTTAAAATATTGAATAGGATGGATTTAAAAAAAATAATTTTTTGAGTGGCGTGATGAATTGCTTCTGGCAAGACATATTTTTGTAATAATCTTATTAATTTCTTATTAGATAAAGATATTCCTACTCGTTTAATTGAAGTTGATTCTATACGTAGATATATCCTTTATATTTCAAAAGAACCACATCATTATAATATTAGAACTAAATTAATACAGGCATTTTGAATGAATGAAAATAAAAATAATTTTCTTAATCCTTCTTCTTTTTGAAAAATTATATTTTCTAAGTCAGAAAATATGAAAAAATATAGAGAACTTGTAAATCCTGAAATTATTAATATTATACATCAGAAAATTAATATTTTAGATGGTATTATACTTGTTGAATGGGCTATGCTTATTGAGGACTGAATGCTTTCATTGGTTGATAATAATGTTATTCTTTTAAATTCTAATAAAAATCTTCAATTAGATCGTTTAAAAAATGGAGATTTACCAAATAAAGAAGTTCTAAGAAGAATTGAATTTACTGATTGATTAGGGTTTATTCAAAGAAAAGATTTAATCCAAAAAATTCAGGGAGAAGAATGATTTTGAATATTTATTCCAATTGATATTAATATAACTTTATTAGATTATCAAAAAACAGTATTTCAGACTATTTACTGACTTTATAATAAAAATGAAAATTAAAAATTCTTATAATTTTTGTCTCTTCAATATACCATCTCAGGGCGGTAGAATAATATGGGAAATAACAAATAAATGTAATTATTCTTGTAAATATTGTATTTTTAGTTCTTGATTAGTAAATACCAAAGAGGAACTTAAAACTAATGAAATATTTACAGCCCTAACTGATATGAGAAAATTTTGAATTAGTCAATTAAAAATTACTGGTTGAGAGCCTTTTATTAGGAAAGATATAGGAGAAATTATTAATCATGCTTCAGATCTTGGTTTTAAAATTGATATATCTACAAATGCTTCACTTATTACTGATAAACAAATTGAAATACTAAGAAATCCTGCAATTAAATATGTACATGTGAGTCTTGATGGTGATATACAAACTATCCAAGAAGAAATTAGATGAAAACATACATTTAATATGACACTCAAATGAATAAAAAAACTTGTAGCAAATAATATATATATTCGTATTTGAACTGTGATTTTTACAAAAAATCAGAATCGTCTTGAAGAAATGATATTATTTCTTATTACATTATGAGTTAACGAAGTTATTTTTTCTTTTATGGAGCCTGTTGGAAGAATGCGATGAGATAATTCCTTTATTTCTAATAAATCTCTTAGCGTATTAGAAAAGGAAATAGAATTACTAAAACAAAAATACACAGAAAAAATTATTATTAATTCTGCATTTACAAGAGACTTGCCAGAAAGTGATAAAATTATTTGTCCTTGATGAAAGAAATTTCTCTCGATAGATTATAAAGGTAATATTTCTTCTTGTACATGGATTGCTGAATATTTCCCAAAATTTATAAGTAAAGCATCTCTTGCAAATAAAAGTTTTTTTGAGATTATAAATTGAGCAGAAATGATTAATTATTATAATCTCCTTGATGATTTAAAGAGATATTGAATATATGGTTGTCCAAAATCTCATAAAGAAGATATCAAAATTATATGTGCAATTCAAGATTTTTTTCAATGAAATATAGTAGAAAAAATAACTAAAGAAGGTAAATTCTCTGATTGGAGTAGTATATATGCTTTTACGACAGAAAATATAAGTGCCTATTATAAATATTTTTCTTTTGATAAAAAGAAAATTCTTTCTGTTACTGGGTCTTGAGATCATGCTTTAAATGCTTACTATTATTGAGCTAAGCTAGTAGACTGTTTTGATATAAATATACTTTCTAAATTTTATACTGAATTAAAATTCCAAGCTCTTAAACTTTTGAGTTTTTCTGAATTTAAATCATTTTTTCTTATTGATTCAGATATTACTTTCTCATATGAAATATATCAGAAAATTCGTCCTAAACTAAGTATTGTTTCACAATATTTCTTTGATAAACTTTATTTATATTTTTCTTTTGATGGTGTAGAAATTCGTCATTCTGTTTTATTTAATAATTCTAATGATATTTCTGAATTAAAGATTAAAAATAATATTTATCTGAAAAATGAGAAATCTTATTTACAAACCCGTAAAAATATTGGCGATAAAGAAATTTGATTTTTTCATACACCAATAGATAAATTAACAAAATTTTTATGAGATAATAACAAATATGATTTAATCTTTACTTCAAATATTTCCGATTATATTCATTTAATGTATCCAAAAGAAAATTGTTTAATGGATTATAAAGAGAATATAATCACACCTCTTTTGAAGAATATAGAGTTAAAATGAATTTTTGTTATAGCATATTTATACGATATAAACAATACTGTTAAGAGGAATTCTATGTATTCAGAAGAAGAACGAAAAAAATTTTTAAATTATTCAGGGTATGGTGAATATGATTTCAATTCCGCTTTGCATTTAAATGATTTAAAACAGAAAAAACTTATTGATAGTATAATTTTTATAAAAAATGGGGAAACAAATTAAAAATAGCCTTACAGAAAATTCAGAAAGTTATTATAAATACGCTTCTATATATGAGCAATTTTCTTTGTGTGAAGATGCTCCAAAAAAAGTATTTAATTTTCTTAAACCTCTTTTGAAAAATAAAAAGGTTCTTGATATATGATGTTGATCAGGAAAATATATTAGTTTATTTGCACCTTTTTGTGAGTCAATTATATGACTTGATATTTCAGATAAACTTCTTGATATAGCAAAAAACAAAACTAAAAATATGAAAAATGTGAGTTTTTTACAAGGATCTGCTATTAATATTAATCTTGAAGATTCAAGTGTTTGATTAGTTTATTGAACATGGTTTTTGTGAAGTATTCAAAATATAGAGAATATAAAGAAAATTTTAAAAGAAATTGATAGAGTATTAGCACCCGACGGAATTATATATCTTATTGAAAATAGTGAAAATGGAGCTTTTGAAGATATTCGCGGAAGATCTGTAAATCCACAGAAGCCAACTAAACAGTTTAATGATTTTCTTTTGAATGAATGATTTGAGAGAATTTCAGTATTAGAAAGTTATTTTTTATTTGAAAATTCAAGTCAGGCAAATGAAATATTTTCAAGTATACGGGATGATAAATTACAATTTTCAATACAGACAAATAAACTTGAACATATTATTTCCATATTTAGAAGAAATAAATAATTTCTAAAATGGTGGACCGAAAAGAAAAATTTTGAACAAATACATAATTTCATTATGTGAATTCCTTTAAGTTTTGCAATATGATTTTTTAACTTTTATTCAAACGAATATAAATGAAGTGAAAAAATACTTAATAAACTTACGAGAAAACAAAAACTTTTTTATTGAGTGAGTTAGATAAGGAAATCTGATTAGTAAATTACTTTTATTTTTTATTAATCTTCTTTCTTATAATATTCACAAAATCTTCCAAAATTTCATCAATTTTTGTTTTATCACCGTGAATATCTGGATTTAATTGGAGTTTATCTCTAAAAACTGCTTGTATATCTCAAAATAAATCCTCAACAGTTACAAGTTGTCTTCCGTCTAAATAAGCACTGGTTTTTATGAATTCTATATATTGAAGTCAAGAGCGAATTGATGGTCAAACTTGTATATTTTGCTTTATAAGATCTATATTGGTAAAACGTGGGTCAAGTTGGTCAAAGATATATTCAATATTATCAAGAATTTTATCACTAATAATATCGTCATTCTCACCTTTCTTTAATCATTGTTTCATTAGATAAACTTCTTTTAATAAACCAATTTCTTTATCAATAAAAACCTTTACTCAGAATCTATCTTTGATAGCCTCTGGAAGTTCATATATCCCAGAATTATCATTTGGATTTTGTGTTGCTATAACCATAAAAAAATCTGGAAGTTTGAGCTTCTCTCACTTATCATTAATTATAACCTTTTCAGCCATAGCAGAAACAAGTCAAGAAAGAGATTTGGCTGGAATTCTATTTATTTCATCTACTACGAGAATATTGCAGAATATAGGTCATTTTTTAAAATTACCATCAGCTCAGATATATCAAATAATATCTTGTGGCAAGAGATCATTTGTTCCTTGAATTCTCTTAATATCAGCTCAAATATTATGAGCAAATACATTAGCTAATTCAGTTTTTCCATTTCCTGGATATCATTCCAAGAGAATATGTTCACCGTTTAAAAAGGATTTTAAAATATATTCTTTAACATCAGAATATCATTTTATATTTAAATCAAGCTGCTCTCTAATAGAAGAGATACTTTTAAGCTTTTGTTGTAAAGACATAGTTTCTAACATAAAATTAAAATTAAGAATTAAAACCTATTAAAATAACTTCTTTTCTAAATTGTGCCGGTATCTGACCCAATAAGAATTCCACCGCAAACCCATTAACTAAATATTCAACCATAAGAGCTCTGTGAAGCTCTCATCATTTTATGAATGTAATTGGGGAATCTTTTATAAAGTGTCTTCTATTATCAGAAATAATAGAAATAAATGACGAGTCAAAAATCTGATCTTTTATATTTTCAAAAATCGAATTTATTGAAATATTTCCTTTAAATTGAGAAACGCTTTGATTGTTTACAAAAAGAATATTTCTAATTTTTAGATTTTTAATTGCCAAAATTTTTGCTAAACCTTTTTTAAAAGATTGAGTAAAAAGAGTTTGGATATTAATTACAAGATATATATTTATTTCATCTTGTTCATTATAACATTTTTCTATTAAAGATCATATTTTAGCAGTTTTTTTATGATCTATATTTTTTGAAAGTGTATATTCATCGGCTTTTTTGAAGAAAGAAAACTCATTTGATGGGGATTGATATATTCGAGTATATTTCTGAATTAAAACTTTAACCCTATTGAAATAAGAAGTAAATAAATCTTCGTCTTCATCAAAAATTTTCTGAAATCAAACTTTTTTCTTTTGTAATTTATTTTTCTCTCAGAAAGCTTGATAAATCAATTCAATTGACTTATCAATATCCTTTTCTTTCATTATAAGATTGAAATCGTGAATAACCTTATTATATCACTCATATAATTTTATAAGGCCAAAATAATATGAGGTTCTTATTGTTGGAACAAAAATCGATAAATACAATCATTTTATCTCAAATAAGCTCATCTCCTCAGTTTTTGAAAAAGTTATTTTTTCTAGTGGCTTATCTGTCGAATATTTTCAAGTGAATGTTTTATAAAAGTATTCATATAATTTCATATTTTTCATATATATTTCTTTTATTGCCTTGCGTATTCAAATTAATGAAAGAACATTAACTATAAATAATATGAAAGAAACTGTAATTAATATATATTGTTCTATGTAAAGTCAAAAATTATACATTCCAAAACCTATAATAAGTTTTTTAAAGCCCAGAAATAATATTGATAAATAAAAGGATGTGAAAATACTAAATATCCAAAAAAACCATAAAAGAAATTTTGAATATTTTAGCATTTTTCAATTTAATATTTCATTATCACTTATAAAAACAAGTGATTTAATATGTAGTAATGAGATTAAAAATATTCCCAAAGTGATTATACTTAAAATAAATTCAAAGCTATCTAGAAGGAATCTTGGAAGTAATACAAAAGATATTGGTCAAATAAAACACGATAGTAAAACAAATCATATACCATAAAACCAACCATTTTTTACTATTTTTTTAAGAGATAGCGCAAAAAGAAAACAAAAAATCCAGTATAAAAATATTGGGAATACCAACAAGCTGATACCACTAATATATGAAAAAATTTCAGATCAAAAAATATGTTCATTAATTTGTTTAATTTGATTTTTATCTAAGGAAATATGATTATCATCAATTGAACTAAATAAATTCTTAATTATTTGATTATAATTCCAGGCTGAAAATTTTCATTTTAAAAGAAAATTTAACATACTTTTAAGATATTCCTGTGGCAGCTCAGAATAATAATTTGGGCGTTGTTCTATATATCTTTTTAAAAAGTCTAAATCGTGAGAAAGAATAGGAATTAAACGCTCAGATTTGAATAAATTATTATTTATTACCTGGTCATATTTTTCAGTTACTTCCCAATCCGGAGTTGAATCATCTTTCTTATTTAATTTACTATTTTTTTGAAGAAATTCAGCTATTCAATTAATATCTATACTATCTTTGGTTTTTTCTAAATTATTATTAGTATCTCAATTAATAATAATTGGAGTCACATCAAATATATATCTTTTTTTATTAATTAAAATTTCAGTCCAGGCGTGGGCCTCTTTAGAATTTACAAAATTTGGATTATCTGCAAATGAACTATTTTCATAATGATGAAATCCTTGAATTATATATCATTCAAATCATAATTCTTGGGCAAATGCCAAGAAAAGTCTTGCTGATGAATAACATTCAAGTTCTTTTGATTGAAATAAAATATCATAGTATTTTTGTATTGATCATTTTGCTTGAAAGGCAAAAAATTTCTGAAAGTCAGGATTATATCCTTTCGTTTTTATCGCATTTGCAAATCTAAGTAGTGTTTTAATTTTATCATTTTTTTCTTCATTTAATACCTTTTTTATCTGTTCTTTTAATTCAGTAGATAAATATGATTGCTTTGACCAATAATGCTGTTTCATAGAATAAGTTAAAACAGATGATTCCACAGTAAGTTCTTTATCAGTAGGACTTGCAAAATTTACTAATTCAAATCATTTTTCTTCATTTAATATTTTTTTAAGTCAATAGGATATTAATCCTGTTTTATTTCCATAATAGATAAAATTTCAATCATTATCAGAACTTATATTTCATTCTGAAACATAAGTAAGCTTATATCAATATGGGATCAAAAGTGCCGTATATATTCATTTTGTATATTGAAATTTAAATAATAAATCAGGTGTAATTTTGGTTTTAGGAATGGCTATATCAAAATAAGAACCGGGATAAAAACTACCAAGTGTACCATCTGTGGTTGGTAGTTCAATTTTTTCACGAAAATATCAATAAACAATAGGGTTTATCTCAAAAATATTTTCATTAAAATTTCAAGAATTTTGTATGTATTGTTTATAAGTTTCCGGAGCAGATGAAAGAGTGGGCTTAGAAACTGGTTTTTTAATAGATACAGGAAGAATTTGATTATCTTTTTTTAGGCTTACATCTGAATTTGAGCCAGTGTTTATTTTATTGTTTATTACTTTATTTTCTAATTGTATTTCTTGTGTTTCAGATGAATATTCAGTAATTAATAAAGTAGAAAAATTTTTAATTATAAAAATAAATCAGACTATTAGAAATAATGTAATTATGATAATACCAACATTTTTATATACCTTATTTAAAATTTCAATTTCTTTTTTTAATCATAATAACAATCTAAACTGTTCATTTCATAAAAGCCTTTCAGTATAAAAAATACTACCTCAATCAATTTGGAGATCAATGGCATAATCTAAATCAATATTTTTATCTATTTTTAGATTTTCATATAATAAATCAATTAACCATTTTTCTTTTTTAAGAGATTTTAAATAACCAAAAATAGCCTTTTCAAATAATGTCTCAAAAGGAATTTCTACATTAAATTGAATAACAAACTCACTAACCAAAGGTGATAAATCTTTTGGTTCGTGCTTTCCTCATTTAAGAAGTTTTTTGTATATTTTATATAAATCTTTCTTTTGGAGCATTTAGTTGGTGAAATATATTATTATAAATATTTATCTATCTGATCACTTGCTTTTCTTCTTTCTATTTCATCAGCAACAGCCTTAGGAACACATATCTTATTTACTGGATTAAAATATGTAGATAGTGATTTAGCTAATACAAGTGCTACTGGAATACCAACTATTGATATAAATAAAAATGCTATTTGAAAAATAGTTATTATTGCCAAAAATAAACCAAGTGGAAAATAAACAATTCTAACAATAATTCCATATGTTTTCCATAGCTCATTTGAACTAATTTTAATATCTTCTTGATTTATCATTGATTTTGAAAATGGAGTCAATAGAAATTTTGATAATTCAATTAGTCAAAAACCTATTGGTGCTCAAATTACAGTAACTACCAATAGTAATCAAAGTAGAAAAGTAAATAATGCTGATAAAAAACCAAAAAATGGAAAATGCCATAATATATTTCATAAAGTTCTCATAAATATAAAGTTTAAAAAAATAAAAAGCTACTTATTTTTGCTAAAATATAATCAAAAAGACTCATCGTTCTCTTTTAATTTTTTAGCCAAATTTATTCAAAGATACCTCCAATGCCAGGGTTCTTCATTATATCAATCTATATCTATTCACTTCTGGTATGTATTATGAAATCAATATTTATAAGCATTTTCTTGTAACCAATCATAATATTTTTTGTATTGCTTATTATTCAAAAAACTTTTAGAATCAGATGTTTCAAAAATATCTATTGCTAATCAGGTTTGATGTTCGCTATATCAAGCTTTTGCACAAAATTTATCCCTTATACAGGAAGTTTTATTAGATTCTATTCATTTCTGATAATTATAATCCCTATATGCACTTACCACGGCAATTTGAGTTTTAAAATTATCATAAAAAGCATTGGCCATATTTTCTAGGTTTTCTAAGGCAATTTTTCTTAATTTAGAATTGGATTTCTGATTTATTAAATGTTCTCATTTTAATGTAATTAAATCTTCTGGCTCATACTGTAAATCATTAAAATGAATAGTATTGCTTATATATTTAGTTATCGATAAATCAGTAAAAAAATCATATTCAGGCTTTTTAATATCTCTAATTTTATTAGTTTCTATAATAGTTTGTTTGGCTATTTTTGGTTGTAATTTTGAGTTAATACTATTTTTTCAAGTATTTGAATTTATATTGCCTTGGATTTTTTTATTTTGATTATTTTCAGTGTTATCACTTTTATTTAGTTGATTTAAAATAGTAAAAACACTAATTAAAAACAAAGATAATCATATAAGAATAATCCATTTTTTTAGATATCTTCATTTCCTATTCCCTATATTTTGCATTTAAATTATTATTTAATTTCTGATCAACCATACCAGTCAATTTTAAATTGATTATTATCTCTTGTAAGCTGAGATTCTGTAAGAAATTTTCTTTTAATTCAATTATTGTAATATATCGAAACAATATATTTATAATTCAAATCTTTTGGTCATTTTGTAAAATTATCTATTTCTATATTTGAAACATCTTTATAATCATAGGAAAAACTACTCAACGATCTTAATATCGTTTTAGGATTTTTTACTATTTTATCATTTATAAGATTCCGAGTATAGTTGTTATAAGCCTTTCAAAAATTATCATTTGCTATGTCGGAATAGTGACTCCTTAAAAATTCTTCTGCTAATTTATCTTCATCTTGTGAATTTATTCTATTGTCAGATTTTTCGGAAATATCCTGATTTTCAGGATTAGTAATTAAATAATCATAATAAAATCTAAATATTCACGGTTGGTTATTAATCAAATCTTCTTTCTTTATTATTTCAATATTTTTATTACTTAATGCATTATCATCTAATGAAATAGGATTACCTAGTCAATCTGCTATTTTTTTAGAATATTCTCATTCATAGTATAAACGTCAATCCTTATAATGAATATTAATATTATCAATATTACGTACATTAAGATAAATTCAATAATAATCATTTAATTTTATTTTATTTTTAAATTCTTCAAGTAATGAGACTTTTTTCTGTGTAGAAAAATCATAAAAAAATATATCTTCTCATCCTGCATCAGTATTACATATTCACGCAGAACCTCAATACAATCAAAATGTTTTATAATTGCCCATTATAACATATGCAATAGCTTTTGTTATGCCTGCATTATCAAAATTTGAGCATACTGTTTTACCTAGATCATCTCAAATTGAATAGTTTCAATCATTAGTTATTTTAATATTTTCTCATTTATTATTCACAAAAACAACATTATATTTTTCAGTTTTCAACTCTCATAAAGATTCTCACGAATCAGAAGATTTTTGAGTATCTATTGAATTATTAGATTTATCTGAACTATTTTCTTTATTGGAAGAATTATTTAATATTTCTGTTGAGTTATTAGATTTATAAAAATAAAATCCTCAAAAGGCAATAGCTAAAATTATTATAGATATTAAAATATATAAAATAAGAGAATTATTTATAGGTTGTTTTTGTCTTTTACTAATAAAAACTTTATCCGTATCTATAATTTCTTCTTTTTCTTTTAATATATCCTTTTTTCTTGCAGAAACTTCATCAATTTCCTTATTGTTTTTTTGATTTTCATTACTTTGAAAAAACCTATCTTCAATACTACTCATAGTTTTTAAAGATTAAAAATTAAATACTAATTTGTTTTACTTTATTTTGAGAATCTTTAATGGCTATGTATATATCATAAGCAAGTTTCTCATCAACTTTTACTCCTTCTATTACAGAAGAACTAAATCTTATAACCATACTTGTTGTAGCTTTTGTAAATATAGTTACAACTGTTTCTTTTTTTATATAAAACATATAAAAAAGAAATCAAGATACTCCTAATAATATTACTCCTATAAATGCTGTATATCATCAAGAAATAATAGTATTTAAGGAAAGTACAAAAAGTATTATTCATAATACTAGATATTTGATTGGTGAGTTGTATCAAACTATAACATCTCAAATATCAGTTGATTGAATATTTCTTTTAAAATTATTAAATCTAGTTTCTCATCTTATATCTAAATCCTGATTAGAAAAAAGAAAACTGTATTTATTAGAAAATCATATTTTAGTCAAAAGAAATCCTATAATTCAGGCCTTTCTTGCTTTAAAATATAAATATACACCATCTTTATCCTTTTCTAAAAAATCAACTTTTGTTAAAACAATATTGTAAGATTGTTCCTTTTTAAAGATTGACTTGATTATTTTTATAAAAACAAAAATAATTATTAACCAAAGAATTATACTCCAAAATCAAGAGCCAATAATATCAAGCATACTCGATGAATTTGAATATGGAGAATAACCATAAGGAGATCCAAAACTTATAGCTGCAAATGTTTGTGTAAATGAAGCTAATAAAAATGTTATTATAAACATTAATAAACTAAAAAATTTTTTCATAAAAAGTTAAATTAAAAAAATAAAAAGCCCTCGATTGATTTGAAGACTTTATGATTGTTATTTTATTGCTAAAAAAACCATAAGGAAGCCATAATCACTTATTATGTAGTTTTTTGCCAACACACATTTTACTTTCCAATTTAATCAATTGGGAGCGTGGTGATTACGACTCCCATTCTGGTCATTGATTAAATTTTAGGCAATAAATACCTTAAAGAGCAAAATGATTTTGTGTTGGCAATCTCAAGTGTATTTAAAAAACCCGAAAGTCAAATTTTTTTTCTGTTTATTACCAGGAAAAACCTATATTTTCTTAAACTGTACGAATTTTCCAGTTGTAATGAAAGAAAAAAGAAAATATTAACAATTCAAATACATTAATTTATCTCAAAACATAAAAAGAATTAAAGATGATACTTTTTAAAAACTTATCATAAAAAGACAAGATAGAATTTTCAATCTCCAACTTGCTTTGTATGACTTAAAAGTTTTTTTATTTATATCACTTTAATTTCTTACTTTTATATTATGAGACAATTATTATGTAGTATTTTAGAATGTTGATATTTAGATATTTCTTTCTTTGAAAGTCTTATAGCTGAATTTAATATTGATTTAGATTATGATGAAATAATTCAGGAATTTTGAAAAACGAATATAAACATATTCATCTATGAAGCATATGAACAAGTGAAAAATATGTTTATAGAACAGAATTTCGAAGAAATTCAAAAAATTACTGAAAAAGATGCTTATGAAGTAGATTATGAAATCTTCCTGAATTATTGCGATAGCCATTTATGGTTTAATAATCAAGAAGTTGAGGCATTATTTCAGAAATGGAGAGATGAAATAAAGAGTTAGCTCATCTTTTATATTTTTCAGATAGTCATTTATATAATTTTTATGAAAAGTGAAAATAATCACTTTTCATATTTATTTTTTAATTAATTTTCTATGAAAAATATTACATATGAGGTCTTTCCTAGAAGTATAAATGATATTTCTTTTATACTAACATCCATTAAAAATGAATTAAATGGATTAATAAGTATTAATTGTGAATATAGCTTTAAATTTGTTTTTTTTAGGAACAAAAGTTGAATATATTTGAAACAATATATTTCATCAAATTCTGATACTTGAATTTTATTTTTACTTAATTTTTACGAAAAGCTATATTCTTGAAATATTGCCTTTAAAAGAGTAAAAGAGAATCTCAAATTTTCTATTTCACCAAAACATTATTATTCTGTTTGATTAGAAAACAATCACGTTTTTCAAATAAAAAAACCTGGTGAAATAGGTCTTAATACTTTTTCTAGTTCAGCTTGATTAATTGAGAATATTCTCAATGAAAGTGCTTTAATACTTAATCAGTGAGAATTTATTCAATTTGAATTTATTATTACTCCAAATAGTTATGATCAATTTTCCAAAGCATTTCTTTATACTGTAAAAGAAATTTGAAAATCTGAGGAATACAAAGAAGAATTAAGATGAAGTTTTACAGATAAATTAGGTTTTTTCTTATTTGATTTTAATATTTCACATAATTTAGAAAATGAAAAAAACTTTTGAAATATTTTATATAAAAATCTTAGATTATACGATAGTAACTGGAATAATTACAATTATAAATATTCAAACAAGAATTATCCAAAATTAGCTAAGAGATACAGAAAATGACAAATTGATATGTTTTTGGCTCACGGACTAGTTTCTTTAATATCTGAAAATAATAGATATATCCAAAAATTACCTTCAACTATTATTCCAATAAGCCCAATTTTGGCTTTAAATAATGGAACTGGGAAAAATAAATGAGAATATAAAACATTTATATGAAAATGATTTAAAGATTTAAGACTCAATAATCAGGAATATTTATCTTTTGATAAAAATTTTGCTAAAAATAATCATTCAATAATCATTTGAGGAACTTGATCTTGAAAAAGTTATACTACAAGTCAAGTAATAGGATTTGATATTATTAAATCTATCACAAATGATAGAATAAATTTTGAAAAATTTGGAAGTCCTAGAAGTCAGTTTATATTTATTGATCCCCATTTTAGCCTTGCTTTAAATATTTATAAAATACTAGAAATATTTAATAAAGATAAAAACTATAAATATAATTCGGAATTTCAGGTAATAGAATATCAGAAAGAATATGATGATAAAGATATAATAAATCATTATTTACCAATTAAAAAGATAAAACTTACCTTTAATCCTTTATTTTGAGACAATCTTAATATTTCTGATTTGTCAGTATTTCTAAATGAAATAAATAAAATGACTTCTGCTTGTTTAGATGGAATAAGGGCTACGCACTCCAAAGCTTCATTTTGACCTCAAAACTCAGATATTCTTTCTACTATTATTAGACTTTTTATCATTTTTAACGCGTTAAGAAATGAGGCAAACAAAAAGTCTAATAATAAAGCAGAAAATTATAAAAGAATATTAAATTTAGGTGATATTCATAGCTTATTAGAAGAATTAGAAATTAATAAAAGTCTTCCGGATTGGCTCAGAGAAGATTTTAAAAATTCTATAAATTGTAATATATGAGAAATTGAAAATATTGTAAAAAGTCTTAAAAGAAAGATAGATTATTATTTAGAACAATTAAAGAAGAATACTGGATATTTATCAAGTTCTATCAATAAAGTTGCTGTCTATTGAATGGAATTAAAAGAAACTTTCTGAAATTGAACACTTCATACAAATTATTCTCTTAATCTAACAGATTTTTTTATTAAAAAAGATTATAATAAAACAAATATTCATTTCTTTAATTTATGAGAATTTTCTATAAATGAAAAAAATATAGTAGCTGGTTTTATTCTCTCATATATGTATCATTATTGAACCACTAGAAATCACATAGATAAAAAAGATTTAATTCAAACATCAATAATAATAGATGAGGCTTCGGCGATATTAAACGGAGAATATATTTTAGAAATAATTGCTTCCAGTCTAGCAGAAATTAGAAAATATGGATTTTCACTTAATTTTCTTTTTCAAAGTATAGATCAAAAGGCTTTTGCTCTAATATATCCTAATATCTGATATATGTTCGTATTTTCGGTAGATTACAGACAAGCAGAAGTTATTTTAGATGATCTGAATTCCTGATGTTCCGGAAAAATTATACAACCAAATGATATAATTAATAATCAAAGATGACGATTTTATGCATTTTTCAAATTTGTAAATGGTTGAAATTCAACACTTCTTATTGAATGATTTTGAATGAATGAAAATGAAATTAAATATCTTATTTCTTAATCAAAATAATTATGAAAAATTCTATTTATAAAAATATTCTAATAACTGAAAGGGATGTAAATATTTTAAAGCTTCTATCAAAACTCAAAATCTGAGAAAGTGACTTAATTAGAGATTTACTTAGCCCCGAGACAAGTCAAAACACGTTTACAAAGAGATTAAAAAAATTGGAAGATAAATGATTTATACAATCAATTAATCAGGATCAAAGATGAAGAACTCAAAATAAACTTTATCAACTCAACACGAAGCAGAAAAGGACTGATATTGAGACAATTATAGGGAATGAAATACTCTGATGAACTGTGAATATGAGTTATAGTAATTATTATCATTCACTTTATATTGGTTATTTTTTAAAATTTCTAATCTGAAAAATAAAAAGTAAAAATATGAATTATGCCTTTATAATTGATAATTTTATTTCACAATTTGAATTTCAGAAATGGACAACTACAAGAAAGAAAAATAATTGAGATACTGTCATAATACCTGATTGATTGTTAAAAATTTGAGATAAAGTTTGGCGAATAGAAGTTGAAAGATTGAATTCTGCAAAAGAATTTAAAAATAAGATAAAAAAATATAAAGATCAATATTTTTATTTGGAAAAAGATAAGTTTTGTCCATTTTTTGAGAAAAATACAAAACATTCTCTCCTTATAATGGCTCCTGATATGAAAATATTACCATATAGAGATATATTAGATAATGAAGAAATAGAAGAATATTATGAATTAAAATTAATTAATGAAGATATAATTTTAAAACATTCTTAATAATACTTACCCTTTCACATAACCTTACTTACTTTTAAAAACCTCATCTTCCATTCACTCTATAATCCTATTGCCACCATATACCCCTCGAAAGAAAATTTCGCGGGGTATATGGTGGCTCTAACGGCAGTATAGATAGTGAGGAAGATGCATTGGTGAGGTAAGATGGAGTAGAATATATAGTAAGAATGATGGAATAATAGATATTGGATTGGTTAGGTTGGTAATGATATGGGTTGGGTGGTAAAGGGTTAGGTTAGGTAGAGGTTAGAGTTTGATGTAAAAGAAAATTAGAAAAATAGTTGAAGTATTGTAAGTTTGAATATAATAAAAAAGGATGAAAGTTATTGTATTTATTTTTTAATAGTAGTTGTATGTCTGAAATTATTGGTATGTCAGGAATTATTGAATGATTAAAAAGATATGATATTGAACTTTGAATGGTTGAGTGAAAAAATAAAACACCATTGATAAATACTATTACAGAGGCAGTTAAATATTTTGAAAAAAGATGAGGTAAAGTATTTAATGAAGTTATTATAGGAAATAATATCAGCTGGTTTCAAGTTTTTTATATTTGAATTTTGATTTTTTCAAAAGGTAAAATTGATAATGAACTACCAAAAAATATTCGTTCAATGATTATAAACTGAATTATAAATGATAAATGATGACTTAAATACAATTGAACATTGTATAAATTTTCAGAAGATCAATCAGATATATCATTTAAAGAAATTGCCAATACATTATTTGGAAAGGATTTTTCTGATTATTTAAAATCATTAATAAGAATTTGAAGCCATTCCATAGTTGCTTTTAAATTAAATATATATTTATCAAAGCTTAATTCAGGAGAAATTATTGATATCTGAAAAGTTCTTTATGAATTAATGAAAACGTTTCAGGAAATAGAAGAAAATAATAAATGAAAGTGATATACTGAATAAAATTAAAGAATAAATTATTTTTTGAAAATAAATTATTAAGGCTATTTATTACATAATAAAATATATAAAATGGATAAATGAGAAGTAGAATACGTTATATATTGTAGAAAATCAACTGATGAAAGCTCTGATAACCAAAAACAATCAATCCCTGACCAAATAAAAACTTGTATTGATTATGCGAAAAGAGAATGATTAAAAATAAAAGAAAAACCAAAAGATTTTTCTTTATTTGAAAATGAAAATGAATTAGAAAAAGAAAATAATGAAAGTGAGCTATTGAATAGAAAAATATTTTTAGATACTAGAAATCTTTTTATTGTCAAAGAACAAGAAACTTGAAAAGTGCCTTGAAAAAGACTAAAATGGAATAATCTAATCAAAAAAATTAAAAAATGAGAGATTAAATGATTACTTAGCTATTCACCTGATAGACAAGCAAGAAATATGCTTGAATGATGAGAACTTATAAATTGTGTAGATGAGGATTTAGTAACTCTTAAATATGCAAATTTTCACTTTGAGAACAATGCAAGTTGAAAAATGATGTTAGGTATATGGTTTGTTTTTTCAAAGCAGTATAGTGATAAATTAAGTGAAGATGTAAGTAGATGAAATAAAAGCAAAGTTGAACAATGAAAAGCAATATGAAATTATAAGGCTTGATATTTTATCAATAATGAATGATTTCACGAGCCACATCCTGAATATTTTTCTCTTATTAAAGAGGCTTTTAAAATGAAACTAGATTGAGAAAAAGAAAGTAAAATAAAAGATTACTTAAATGCTAATAGTTTTTGAAGAGAATTTAAAAAAGATTGAAGAAAATCAGAAATGTCAAAAACTCTATTAAATAAAATATTTAGAGATGAGTTTTACTATGGGATGTTTATAAATTGAGATGCTATATCAAATTTAAGAGAAATGAACAAATATTATAAACCCATAATAACCGAAGAACAGTTTCAAATATTAAAAGATAGATATAATAATAATCCTGTTGTTAAAACAAAATCAGAAAACAAAGATATTTACGATGATATAAGGGTTTTTGATAATGATTTTATTATATGTGATAGTACCTCCTGACTTACCTTTTCTTTACCAAGCAAGAATCAAAGATTTGAGCCAAAAATAGAGGAAGCAAATAAAAAATGAATTAAATTAGAATTAAAAGATTTAGTAGAATCACATCAAATCAAATATAGATGTTCAAAAAAGAAATCAGAATATTACTGATTAACTTTTACACAAGAAGATATTGATAAGGAAATAATCAAAGTTTTAAATAATTTTAATGTTTGAGAAAAAGATTTTAAAGAATATATCAATTTTACTAATACCAGACTTAAAGATATTATAATAACAACAAAAGAGAAACAGGCTTCTATAAATCTTGAAATTTGAAGATTAAAAAATAAAAAAGAATGATATATTAAAAATAATATGAGTATTAAAAAAGATGAAGATGAAACTTTAATATATGAGAAATCAAAAAAAGATTTTGATAAGAAAATAGAGTTTTTAAGAAAACAAGTTAAAGATTTGGATGATTGAGAGAGAAATGAAATAGTAGAATTGGAAGTATTCATTGATATGCTTAACAATGCAAAAAACTACTATAAAAAAGCCTCATATGTTCAAAAAAGAAAAATTGTTAAAATCTTGTTTTTGAACATAAAAATTAACACTAAAAAAGAGCTTGTTATTCAGATAAAACCCGAACTCCAAACTCTATTTAATTCTACTTGGTGGACCGAGCGGGATTTGAACCCGCGACCATCGCCTTAAGAGGGCGCTGCTCTACCAACTGAGCTATCAATCCATGGGAATTTTTGGTTGCTATTTTTTATAGCAGTGAGAGTTTATTTAATTTTTTTTAAAAATCAATTTTATATTAGAAGATTTTTTCATATAATAAAAATATTAGTATTAAATAACCACTTATGAATAAGAAAATTTATATTAGTTTATTGCTATTTATTGCCATAATTGCGGGATATTTTTATTTTAAAACAAAGATGACCTTCGCTTTTTTAAATCCAATTTATCTAGATAAGACAATGATTGTAGTTTCTGTAATTTTAGTTACTTATATAGTAACTAAAATTATTGATATATTTTTAAGAAAATTTCTACTTAAAACATTTAACAATGCGAATTTTACTAAAAGAGTTTTTCCTGTTTTTCACAAAATTCTAAATATTTTAATTTGGATTATTTGAATTTTAGTTTGACTTTGATTTCTTGGGTATAATCCAATTGCAATAGTGACTTGAGCTTGAGTTTGATGAGTATTAATCGCTATTGCAGGTAAGGAAACTATTTCAAATTTCGTCGGAAGTATAATTTTGGTTTTTAATAAAAATTTCAAAATTGGAGACAGAATTAGAATTATTATGAAAAAAACTTATGAGTGAACTGTTGAGGAAATTACGCTTAGCTATACCAAACTTATAGATTCTTCTGGAAATGTAATCTATATTCCAAATAAAAATATACTGCTTGAAACTATAGAAAATCTTTCTCAATCAAAATTTAATAAAATTGAAATAAATCTGAGCTTACCGCTTGTTAATGAGAAAACTAAAATAGATAATTTCATAGAAAAACTAGAAAAAAACCTTAAGAAAAATAAATTAATCAGTAGTTTTAATATAAATTTTTCAATTGAAATTACTTGATTTTTGATTTGATTTGAGATTTTTGCAGACTCTAAAGACAATAAATTGAAAAATGAGATAATTCTTGAAATCAAAAATGAGCTAGAAAAACAAAAATTAATTTCATCACAGAATTAAATTTGCAAAGATTTTTAATTTTTTTGCAATTTTTCTATTGATTTTATCATATATTCTACCTCTTTTTGCGAAATTGGGATTGCAAAACCAAGTCAATTAGCTCCGGCTGCAATTGCTGTATTTATTCAAATAACTTCACCCGCTAAATTTACAAGAGGTCATCCACTATTTCCAGGATTTATAGCTGCATCAATTTGGATTAATCCTGATAATTGCTCGGAATTTCATCACATTTGATCTCATGCTTGTATAGTTCTACCAAGCCCTGATACCATTCCAAATGTTGTAGTATTTTGGAATTCAGCGAGCGCATTTCAAATAGCAATTATAAAATCTCAAACTTCAATAGATTTTGTATCATTAATAAGCGAGACTGGATTATCTATTATTACTTCTTTAGAGCCTTTATATGCCTTTAGGATAGCCAAGTCATTGCTTGGATCTAGGGCTACTATCCTTCATTCAAACTCCGTATTATTTGAAGTAATTATCGTATAACTAGCATTTGGATCGGATACTACGTGTTTATTTGTAAGAATAAGTCAATTTTTTGTTACAAAAAAACCACTTCATCATCCAACTTTTTGCTTCACAGTTCCAGATGGCTCGTAAAAAAATCAATATGGGTCAGATCTATAAGTTTGTACATCTTTAGATATTACAATATTTACTACAGATGGATTTAATTTTTTTACAATTTCTTTTACATTTCCTTGTAAATCAGATAAATTTACAATTTTTTTTGGCTCATTATTTTGTAAATTTTGAGGACTTACAATATCTACAGTTTTTTGACTAGTTTTTTCATTTAAATAATTAAAAACCAAAAAGCTTCAAAAAATAGAAACCAAAAATGAAAACAACACAGTCAAAACAAAAAAATTTTTATTAGTATTCATAAAAAAATAAGGTTAATTATAAATAATAGATTTCTCGACAAGCTCGAAATGACAGGCAGAGGAGTTTTCTATTCTTCAATAATTCTAATTTTCTCAATTAATTTACATTTTTTATCTTCAATTTCAACATAAACTCAATTAAGGCATCCAGCTCATAAGTCTTGTTCTGGTCTTGCACTGAAAATATTTAATCAAGAAATAAATCTAGGAAGTCTCGTCTCAAAAGTCTGGCCAAGTGAGCTATGAAGCGGTCCAACCATTCAAATGTCAGATATCATTCAGGTTCAAGATTTTAAAATATGTTCATCGTTTGTCTGGACGTGTGTATGAGTACCGTAAATAAATGACACTCTAGAGCTTAAAAACTCAGACATCGCGTAAATCTCAGCTGTTGTTTCTCTGTGATAATCCACGATAATTGCATCAAAATCCATCTTTTTAGATTTAAAATCTTCTAACATTTCATCAATTTTTATAAATGGATTAGAGGATTGTGCTCATATAAAAGCATTCCCTAAAAGATTTATTACAAGAAGGCGTTGTCAGTTTTTCTCAATTATTTTAAATCCAGAACCAGGAACTTTGTAAAATCTTGACTCATAGAAATTAGCCGGAACTATTTGGATAGATTCAGGATTTATAAGATAATCATTAATTTCTTTTAAATGATTAAAAACATGATCTCCGGCTGTCAGACAATCAAATCAAAGCTCTTTCATTTCTAGAATATGTTTAAGATTTGGTCACTTTCCACTTGTCATATTCTCACTATTCCCTATCAAAAAATCTGGGCCATATTTTTCCTTTAAGCTCGGCAAGAACTTCTTAACAAGTCGTCTTCCATTTCTTCAATATATGTCTCAAAAAATTAATAATTTCATAAAATTGAGTGTTTTAATAATAGGTAGTAGATTGTATTATATAAAATTTTTATTTTTTTCAATCTAAAATTTTTCTAATTTCCTCAAAAACCTCATCTATACTTTTTGATGCATCTATTTTATAGACTTTTCTTCACTCTTGAGCCCAGAGAGCGAGAAGTGGTAGAGTATTTTGATAGAAAATATCAACACGTTTTGATACAGCTTCGGGAGTATCATCAGATCTTGTAATTAATTTATTTCAAGTTTTTGGATTAATATCTCATGTAAAATCAGAACTAAAACTCTCTCAAGTAATTGGATCAATTCTTCTTCCGGCAAGCCTTGCAATCGCATCAGACTTTTGTAAATCGAGAAAAATAACAATATAATCTTTTATAATTTCATCAAATAAATCTTTCTGCTCAATATTTCTAGGAATTCCGTCAAACAAAATATTAACTCACCTATGAGTTTCCTTATAATGAGACAATATTTTTGCTATCATATCTTGCGGAACCAATTTTCACAAATTTATATGTTCGCGAACATCCTGAGATAATTCATGACCAATCTCACAAAAATTACGAAGTTTTTGTCACATTTCAAAGAAACTATAAGAAAAATTGTCCACAATTTTTCTAGCCTGCGTTCATTTTCCACTTCACTGAATTCCAACTAGTATTATATCCATAGATTTATTTTATTTTAAATTGGTTCGGGATGAGGGATTTACCCAAGTGCATAAACCTCGAATCCTTAATTTTGGTTCGGGATGAGGGATTCGAACCCCCGATAGCGGATTCAGAGTCCACGGCCTTACCGCTTGGCTAATCCCGAGTAAAAATGTGCTCTCATAATATGAAATTATACAAAATTGCAAATTTCATTTTGACTTTTAAATAAGTTTGATACAATAGTTAAAATAAAAAATTAATTTGATTTCTATGATTTTTGTAAAAATATTTTATGGGATTCTGCTATTTGCAACTGGTTTGGTTATTATAAAATACAGGAAAATAGTATATGAATGGACTGGAAAATTTGCTTGGGCAGAGAGATATTTATGAAGCGGAGGAACAGTTATTGTTCTTACTTTAATCGGACTTTTACTAATGTTTCTCGGGGTTACATTCCCATTTTGAATGTATGAAACACTGACAAAACCTACTAATATTGAGCAAACGAATAACTCAGAAATTCCAAGACAAAATTAATTTAATACAATGTAGATTCCCACCTTCGTGGGAATGACAGAGTAGATATAACATTTTATTTATTTAAAATAACTAAATTATGAAAACATTTAAAAAAATTGCCATATCTTTATTTACAGCCATTATCTTGGTGGTAAATATAAATTTATTAGAAGCAAAAAAAATAGATAATTATTTGGATAAAAGCAATTATAGTGAAGCTCAATTACAAAATACTCTGACTGTAAAGGGATTATTTATACTTTATTATAATATAATTTGAGATGGAATTCCAGAAACTTACAAATTTATAGAATTAAAATATAAAAATATAGACAAAAGCTCATTAATTTATGATGCACTACAAAAATGAGTTTATCTTGATTTAATCAAGAATAAAGAAGGTGATTTATGACTTAATAAAAGGGCTACAGAAGAATTTTTTAATAAAATGATATGAAAGAATTTCTGACAAGAATTTGAAGCTGATTCAAAAAAAGAATTAACACTTGAGAAGTTCATAAATGTAATGCAAGAAATTAGAGATTTAACAGAAAAAGAAAATGAAGAGGCTATTAAAGAAGTTGAGAGTAAGTCTTTATCAATACAAAATACCTCAAGTTTCCCTATTTTAAATGATGTATATGTTAAATTAAAATTAAATCACTATGATAGTGATAATTTCACAGACAATGAGTTAATAAGATGAGCAATAAAATGAATGGCGGACTCGACCTGAGACAAATACACAACTTATTTCCCACCTACAGAAGCTAAAAATTTTTCAGATGAACTAAATTGAAGCTTTGAATGAATATGAATTCAAGTTGAAATGGAAACAGCTTGAGTACTTAATATTATCGCTCCATTACCAGAAACTCCAGCAGAGAAAGCTTGACTTAAGGCTTGAGATAGAATTATAAAAATAGATACACTAGAAATAACTGATAAAATAAATCTACAAGATGCTATAAATAAAATTAAATGACCAAGTTGAACAGATGTTACCCTTACTATTCTAAGAGATTCTAGAACACTAGAAATAAAAGTAACAAGAAGTAAAATAGTTGTAAACTATGTGCAATACAAGAGATTTGATAATTGAGATAATTATATTCGTATAACTATTTTTGGAGCTGGAGTTTATAGTTCATTTAAAAAAGCAGTTGATGATATTGCAAAAAATAATCCAAATGGAAAAACTATAATAGATCTTAGAAATAATCCAGGGTGAAGTCTTGATGAAGTATCTAGTATGCTTAATTTCTTCGTACCAAAAGATAAAAGTACCGTAAATATAAAATACAAAAAATATTCAACAGATCTGTATTCGCTTGGTTCTACATATAATTTCTTAGATAAAAATGTGGTAATTTTAATAAATAAATGAAGTGCTTCAGCATCAGAAATAATGGCAGTTACAATTAAGGATTATTTAAATAAAGTAAAAATAATTTGAGAAAAATCTTATGGGAAATGATCTGTTCAATCTCTTGATGATTATGTGGATTGATCTAGTTTTAAATATACAATTGCAAAATGGTTTAGCTGAAAAACAAAAACTGGAATAGATTGAGTATGAATTAGTCCGGATATTGAGATAAAACTTGATGAGACACAATTTAAATACTGAAATGATAATCAATTAGATTACGCTAAAAATTATAGATTTTAATAGTAGAAATTAGCTTATTTAAGAGATTCCCGCCTTCGCGGGAATGACAGAGAGTGGATACTCAAAATAAAAAACTTTTGACAAGAGTAATTTATTTTATAAAGTCTTAAAAATATCTTATAAAAAATAAAATGAAAAATTTAGTAATAGTAGAGTCTCCAGCAAAATGAAAAACCATAGAAAAATTTCTATGAAAAGACTTTGTAGTAAAGGCATCATTTGGGCATATTAGAGATTTACCAAAAAAAGAACTTGGAATTGATATAGAAAATAATTTCAAGCCAACTTATGTCATAAGTGATGATAAGAAAAAAAATGTTAATGAGCTAAAAAAACTAGTAAAAGAATCAGAAAAAGTATGGATAGCAACGGATGAGGACCGCGAATGAGAAGCAATCGGTTGGCATCTTTGTGAGGCGCTTGGACTTGACTCTAAGACTGTAAATAGAATAGTTTTTCACGAAATTACAAAAACTGCAATTGATGAAGCTATAAAAAATCCGCGTCATATTGATATTAATTTAGTAAATGCTCAACAATCTCGTAGATTACTTGATAGACTTGTATGATTTAAGGTAAGTCCAGTTTTATGGAAAAAAATCAGAAAATGATTATCAGCCTGAAGAGTGCAATCAGTTGCTGTAAGATTGGTGGTTGAAAGAGAAAGAGAAATACAAAATTTTAAACCGGAAGAAAGCTGGAAATTAAAAGTAAAACTAACCGCAAAATGAATTAATTTTGTAGCTGAACTATTTAAGATTTCAGAGAAAAGTAAAAAGATAAAAGACCGCGACGATATAATTAAGATTATATCTACACTTTGAATAGACATAAATAAATTAGAAGAAAAGAAGGATAAAAAATGAAATTTTTATTTTGAAATTCCACTACAATCTGATTTTGAGGTTATTTCTCAAGACAAAAAAGATTCGCAAAGAAGCCCAGGAGCTCCATTTACAACTTCAACTCTACAACAAGAAGCTTCAAGAAAATTATGATTTTCTGTAGCTCAAACAATGAGTGTTGCTCAAAATCTTTATCAGAATTGATTTATTACTTATATGAGAACTGATAGTGTGAATTTGTCAGACCTCGCGATTCAAGCAAGCAAGAAATTTATAGAGGAAAATTTCTGAAAAGAATATGCGCTTGCCTCTGGTAGAAAATTTAAAAATAAACAAGCGAACGCTCAAGAGGCACATGAGGCGATTAGACCGAGTTACATCGAAAAAACTCCAGAAAATGTATGATTAGATTGAAATGATATAAGACTTTATAAATTAATCTGGGAGCGCACAATTGCATCTCAGATGAAGGAAGCTCTAATTGAGACTACGACTTATATTTTCTCGCCAGATATAGCATCTAATCAAGAATGGATTACAAAATGAGAAGTAATAAAATTTCCTGGTTTTATGAAATTATATATTGAATGAACTGATGACGAAACTGAAGAAAGTGAAACAATGAATTTACCTATTTTAAAAGTTTGAGAAAAAGCAGAATCATCTCATCTTGTTGCCAATCAAGTATTTACTAGACCACCATCAAGATATACAGAAGCAGCTCTAGTTAAAAAATTGGAGAGTGAGTGAATATGAAGACCATCAACTTATGCTCCGACTATTTCGACGATTGTAGATAGATGATATGTTGAAAAAATTGAGAAAAAACTTGCTCCAACAGAAATTGCATTTATTGTAAATGACTTTTTGATGGAATATTTTAAGAAAATGATGGATTATAAGTTTACAGCAAAAATTGAGGAAGAATTGGATACTATAGCGACCTGATGAATAGAATGGATAAAAATGCTTGAGTTATTTTATACAGATTTTAAAAAAGATTTATTAAATTCTGATGAAAATGCAGAAAAAGTAAGAGAATTAACCTGAAAAAAATGTCCTGAATGTAAGGAATGAGATTTACTTTTTAAATATTCAAAAAATTGAAAATTTATAGGATGTTCCAGATATCCAGAATGTAAATATTTAGAAAATATTACTGATCCACAAAAGGAAGAAATGCTTGGAAGTCTAAAAGAAAAATATGAGTGAAAACCGTGTGAAGCCGGATGAACAATTGTTGTTAAAACCTGAAGATTTTGACCATTTCTAGCAAGTTCTCTTTATCCAGAAGTGAAATGGATTGGTAAAATTCCAAATGAAAAAAATATTGAATTAGAGGAGAAATTCTGATGAGATATTTGTGAAAAATGTGGAACTGGAATTATGCATGTAAAATCATCAAGAAGATGACCATTTCTGGCATGTTCTGCCTACCCAGAATGCAAAAATGCAAAGAACTTACCAAAAGAAAAAGAAGTCTAGTGCCTGTCATTTCGAGCATAGTATACCCGCTTCTGTCATTTCGAGCTCGTCGAGAAATCCATTTACTTATAAAATACTAATTTTTATATGAAAGAATATAGTTTTATTATATGAGATAACAGATATACAGTCAAAGATGAGGATGAATTGGCTCTAATTTTTGAGCTACTTTCTTGAAATGATGAAATATCTGGAATGACTCACTGGAATGTAATAATGGAACTTGATGAGAACTTGTTAAATATTATAAAAACTTATAAATGACTGATAAAATCTCTCAAATTATTAAATGAGAGAAATTCATTTTTATTGCTTGTAAATATATGAGATTCTCTAATTAAAATAATACAAAATTCAGAACAATTATGAGAAATATTAGCTCGTATTTCAGAAGAAGAAAATAAAATTAGAATTATAAAACAATTAAGACAAACTTGATTAAAAAAATTAATTCTAGAGCCTAGAGATTTATCAAATGTATTAGAATGGCTATATGGTGCATCAGAAATTGAATTACTAAATATAACATGTTTTGATCATGTAAAAAACTTCTTCAATTATCCAAAAGAAATTTATGATGTGCTTCATTATTTGAACAATGAAAATAAGGATATTTTAATAAATTCTATTTGATTAAAAACAATTTTAGAAAAAATCAAAAATCGGAAAGATTTGCTTCTAATTCTAAAATGAGTATCAATGGATAAAGCAGCTGAACTGTTATCTTTTTTTTCAAAACAAGAAATAAAAGATTTATTTACAAATAATAATGAGTTTGTTTATTTTCTGTCAAAATTATCAGATAGAAAAGAAGACTTATTCTTAAGATATTTATGAATTAAAAAATAAAAAAATATAATTTATAATTTCATAATTTTATGCCAACTAAATTAATAACAGAAAATAAAATAAGTATAGAACTAAAAAGACTCGAAAAAAAAGAGGGATTTCTTAGTAAAACAGAAGATCTAGAGAAAATAAAATGATGTAAACATAAAATGATTGATTCTCATGTTCATATTATAAATTTTATGCAAGAAACAGAATGACTTGAGAAATTATTGTATTATATGAATAAGACAAATATAAAATCAAGCGTGGTTTTTTGAATGCCTGTGAAAAAAAATTGGTGAGAACACGAGAAAAAACAACCTGAATATTATCTTGATGATGATAATGAATGTTATTATTACTCATTTACAGATGGAATAGTGGCAGAAGAATACAATAAATTATCTCAAAAAAATAAAGAAAGGTTTTATCCTCTAATTTGTTGATTTAATCCTATGGATATTAACGCAATTAAACATATAGAAAATATGTTTAAATTCTATCCATGAGTATTTTGCGGAATTTGAGAAATATTACTTCGTCATGATGATCTTACATTTCTAACTCAATGAGAAGCTCCTAGACTTAGCAATAAAGCCATCTTCCCTATTTTAGAATTTGCAACAGAATATGATTTACCAGTTTTAATTCATAATAATATTTCAGCTCCATGAGTATCAGATCATCCAAAATATCTAAATGAACTTGAATCAATACTTAGAGAATTTCCAAAAACAAAAATAATTTTCGCTCATTGTGGGGTTTCTCGTAGAGTATATGCCCCATATTATGCGAAAATGATAAAAAGATTATTGGATGAATATCCATCTCTTTATATGGATTATTCGTGGGCAGTATTTGAAGAAGTAATAGCAAAAGATGAAAAATCATTGGAAGAATGGGCTCTATTGTCAGAAGAATTTTCAGATAGAATTCTTATTTGATCTGATATTTTAGGGAAAGATTTTCACAGGATTTGATTCATTAATCATAAATTCAATAAATTACTTGCAAAATTATCAAAAAAGGCTATAAAAAACATTACAATAAATAACGCAGAGTTTCTTTTTGGATGAAGAAAATGAAGAGTTGAAAATAATGAGAGAAGAAAATATCCAAGATTAGAAGATATTATTATTTAATAAATAATAAATTATGCAACTAATTTTAACAAATAAAGAAATATGGAAAAATTAAATAAATCTAATCAATCTGATGCTACAATTGAAATAATTAATTTATTAGAAACAGAAAAAATTTCTCAGGATGTATTAGTTCATGTTAAAAAAATTCTAGAAAAACAGGACGAAGATATCAAAATTGGAAATTTAATGCGAGAACATATTGAAAAAGCAAAAAAATTCGCAGTTGTTATTTATGAAGAACAATCTGATGGTAGAGAAAAACCAGTATATTGGTCTAAAAAAATGGAAGATTTATCAGGTTATACTTATGAAGAAATTATCGCTAGGTACAACAATTGAGAAAGTATACTTGAGCTTCTTTATTGACATGATCAGGACCAAATGGACAGAATTAAAGAAAGATTTAACAGAGCAAAAGAGACCGGAATTTGATATGAGAATTTTGTGTGTTCAATGAGGACAGCAAGATGAGCAATTATTGAAGTAGCATGGAATACAGAAAGATCAGAGAATAATAAATATAGAATGAGTTTTTGAAGCTGAGATTTTGTAGATATTCAGAGAATGCTTAGAATGGATGATTATTTGCCTTGTCTTAAAAAATCCGCCCTCAAAACAGATTTTCGTGATTACGTTTTAAATAAAAGGTGAAAAATTGAAGAAGCAAGAAGTGTTCTAGCTCTTGCTATGATTGATATTGATGATTTTAAAATATTTAACAAACTATACGGACAAATGGTTTGAGACCATGTGTTAAATGAATTTGTTAAATTTTTTAATTCAAAACTAAGAGATTGAGATCATATCTATAGGCTTGGATGAGATGAATTTGCCATATTATTTAATACTACAAAACACGACCAAATAACAGAGAGAGTAACAAGAATTAAAAATGAATTTAATTCTATAAATTTTATAGTAGAAAATTGACAAATAACCAAACATTTAAAACAAGATACTCCTGAGAAAGCTTTGACATTTTATGAAATTAACAAAAATAATGGCTGAACTATACTACCCCCTATTTGATTAAGTATTTGAATTTCGGATTTTAATTATGCAAATATAAGAGAAAATAAAAATAAGGTTGAGGTAGATTCTATATTAGAAAAAGAACTAAATAAATTAAAGAAATCTGCTGACAATATATTATACATAGCAAAACATTGCTATTTATTAAATAATGAATATTATAAGAAAGCCCTAGAAACTGAATGAATAGTTATTTCTGATAGAGAAATACAAAAAATGCAAAATGAAATTTGAGAAACTCAAGAATTTATAATACCAACAACAAAAAAATGTAAGAATTTTATTTGAACTCCTATTTTAGACGCTAAATGAGAACTTAGTTGAGTAAATATTATTACCTGTAGTTGATTAAAAAAACTTGATATGAAAAAAATGGCAATTATTCAAAGAAGAAAAGAGAAAATATTTTGAGCAGAAAAAGATAGTTAAAAATGTCTTAACTCAAAAGAATAGAAATAAATTTCTATTCTTTTTTTATCTTCCAAAAAATATTTGCAAAATAACTAAAAAAAGTTATAAATAAAATCATAAATATATTTTACACTAAATTATGAAAAATAAAATAAAGGAATTAAAATGAGCGTATGCCTGAAAATTTAAAGAAATAAAAGATAAAATAAAAGAAAGTACAAGTTTATATATTTCAGATTGAAAAGAAATCGCGAGAGAAGCTATAATAGATTGAAAAGAAATTATTAATAATAATAGGATAATTTTTGGTTGACTTGTACTTTTTACTTTAACTCATTTAAATTCATGAACAATTAATAAAACTTATGAAGATACAAAATTTTGAGTTAACAAAGTTTTAAATAATAATTTATGATTTCATTTAGAAACATCAAAACAAATTATAATATATAATATATATAAAGAAACAATAAAAGAAGTTTGAACTGAAGATATATATGATGAAAAGCTACAAAAAGCTCTTTTTGAAAAAATAAATAAATATGATGAAGCAACAGGAACTAAATTATTAGAATCATTATTGCTTTGATTTTTGTATTGATTTGCATATATGAAGACTGTTAGAAGGGTAAGAGATGATTATATGCCAATAGATGCAAAAACATTTACTACATTTTGTTTAAGTAGTTGATGAATGGTTTTAGTAAATTGATTTGTCCCATGATCTATGGTTTACTTAGAATCTTTTGCACTAGCATGATATACAGTATATTTGCATTATATGAATATTAAAAATGATAGAAAATATAAATTTTGAACTATTGAAAAAATGCCAATACCATTTTCTAGTTATAATAGTAAATGAAAACCGGTAATATGGAATGAAAAGATGGAACAAGAAACTTGATATACATTCAAAGAAGTGTTAGATTATTATAATGAAAAATGAGAAATAATGTCACTTTTATATAAATGAGAAGAATTAGAAAGAGTTAAAAAATATTTAAAAAAAGTGGAAGATGAAGGAATATGATATAGTAGGGTTGCGTTTACAATGACTACAAAATCTTGAGAATTAAAGACATTTTTATGGACTACAGAGCCAAATTGACAAGGTGGAAATAATAGATTTGCTGAATATTTAAAAAATAAAGAAGAAATAGAAGAAGAACTAGCAAAAACTCGTGAATTATTGAATGAAATGGAAGAAAAAGCAATGAGAGATAAGTTAACTTGAATTTGAAATAGAAGAGCTTTGGATGACCATTTACATAATTTATTTACTAATTGATTGAGAAGAAATACCGATCCAAAAAATATAGTAGTTGCACTAATAGATATAGATAATTTTAAAAAATATAATGATAAATGAGGACATGCAGGATGAGACAAAGTTTTAAAAGAATTTTCTCTATATATGAGTGAGGCTAGAAATTTAAGGCCTTGAGATTGAATTTACAGACTCTGATGAGATGAATTTATTTTAATTTTTGAATGACCTACAATAGAAGAAATTATTTGAAAACTATCTAAAGTTAGGCAAGATTTTTTTGAAAAAACTTGAATAGGAACTAGTTGGTGATTAAAACAATTTAATGTTAAAGAATATTATAAAAAAGATCAAACTATAGAAGAGACTCAGCAAATTATAGAATTAATTAAAGAAGAAGCTGATTACTATATGTATAGTGTAAAATATTTTAAATGTATAGAAGAAGAATTAGTTGCCAAATGAATTATACAACCTTGAATGTTAGAAAAAAATGGTATTGCTTATCCTATTTTTGATGAAAATAAAAATTTAGTTTGAGCCAAAATTATAAATGCTTACTGAGAATTCACTATTACAAAAGAAGATTTAGATCTTATAGAAGAAAGAAAAAAGGTAAAAACTGACGCGGAAGATAAAAATAAATTAGAGAATAATGAAATTAACCAAAAAGAAGAATTATTAAGTAGTGATTGAGCAGAAAAAAGGCAAGATGAAGATGATATATTAAGATAAAATTATTTTATATCTCTTAAATCCACAGTTCATTTTTTACCCAGAACTTTTTCAATATCATCTTTATTATTATCTTCCACTTCCCTTCCTTCAACCAAATGGTCTTTTACAACTTTTTTTAAAGTATTAACAAGTAATTCAAAAGAGCCTTGGTCTTCCTCCTCAGCTGCCTTTTGTTTTTCCTCAATAACTTCTTGTATAAATCAGACAATATTTTTGGGTGATTTTGCATCTTCTAAAATAAATGTAGAATCTTCTCCCTCAAGATGAATTATAATGTTTGCTTTATCTAGAAATCAATCCCAAATTGAGCTTTGTTGTAACTCTATTCATTTTATATCGTCAAAATCTATATAAACAATATTTGCTTTAAAAAGTTGCCAATCCAAATCTATAATTCAATTACTCGTAATAATCCAAGAATCATTATACCAATCAAATATTTTGTACATCAAAACAAGATAAATAAAAATAACAAAACTCTCAAAATAAATAAAATCAACTAAATTATTAGAATTAAAAGTATTATTATAATAAAAAAACGATGGCAAAATTACTCAAAAAAACATCCAAATTAAAATATCATCTATAATTCAAATTGGATGCTTATGACAAACCTCTATAACTTCATCATCGCTTTTTACATATTTAGCAAAAAATAATTCATCAAAATAATTTAAGGACATAATTGTATATTTATATATTAAAATAGATTTCTCACTTCGTTCGAAATGACAGAGAGGTTTTAATAATCAAAAACTTTTATTTTCCAAGAACCCTCGGGGATTATATCTCATATTATCCACGGATTTAATTGCTTTAGAGATGCATAATTATATCAATTATCCTGAGTCCATTTTTTAAAAGATGTAATATCTCTAATCTCAATTTCTTTTGTCTCAGGCAATGTAAATTGTTCTCACAAATCATCCCTACTAAAAATTTCATATCTATTTTTCATAAGATATTTTATAGCAAGTATTCTAAATACATATCTTCAAGTTTCTTCATTAATATAGAGATCATAATAAGAATTTACCTTTTGGTCATCCAGCGCTCTTCTAAGTCAATTTTCTCATCTATTATAAGCAGCAGCTACGAGTGTCCGATTTTTAAAATCCTCATATAATTTCTTAAAATAAGCTATGGCAGCATCAGTTTCTTTTTCAAAATTATATCTCTCATCAATATTTTCATTTATTATAAGTCAATATCTCTTCCCTGTTTCTGGGATAAATTGCCAAATTCCTCAGGCATTACTATTAGACAGAGCATCATTTTTAAGAGAACTTTCTGCGATAGCAAGATATTTGAAATCATCCGGAATTCCCGCTTCTTTAAGCTTTTTTTCAATTATTGGAAGATAAAGTGGTTCCCTTTTATGATATAGTACAAATTGATATAAATTATAGCGAGTAATACTCAGCTCTTTTTCAAACTTTTCTTTATTAAAGTAGTATTTATCGTCAAAAGAAACCAATTCATTAGCAAAATTAATATCATTATAATTTATGATTTTTGTAATATCAAGCTTTTTAATTTTACTAAAACTCCCCAAATAAAACAAAAAACTACCTAAAAAAAAGAGAATTGAAATTATAAATATTTTTCTATATTTTATCATTTTTATTAGTTTTTTAATTTAATCTGTCATTCCTTTGAAGAAAGGAATCTTCTTTATATTTTGTAGATTCCCGCCTGCGCGGGAATGACAGAAAGAGTAGAAATAATAAATTTATTAGATAATATCCAATTTTTAAAAAAATCCAAACATTTTTGTTTGGATTTTTTCTTTTAATTATTTTCTTAATTCAAGTCTTTCAAGAATTGATTCATATCTTGCGTTGTCTTTTTTCTTTAAGTAGTTAAGAAGTTTTCTTCTTTTAGCTACCATAAGCATAATTCAACGTCTAGAATGATTATCTTTTTTATGAAGATTAAGATGATCTTTTAGGTTTTCTATTCTAGTTGTTAGAATAGCAATTTGTACTTCTGGAGACCCTGTATCTCATTTATGAGTAGAGAATTTCTCCATTAAAACTTTCTTATCCTTTCTTTCCATAGTATTTTAAAATATTAAAAAAATAAAACTTATCCAGAAAATACACCAGATTAAGTGCAAAGATTATATTAAAAAAATCTAAAAAGCAAAAGTTTTTAGATTTTTATCTAAATTATTTTTTTAAATTATTAAAATTTATCGATTATTCCTTAATTCCATAAAAACTATTTTTGATTCTGTGGAGGATTCTTTCTTTGATTTCCTCGTAATTTCCGGATTTTTTGTAGAGCATTAGAAAATCATTTTTCTGGAAAACAAGAGTTTTTGTATCTTCTCCTGCTATTATAGTAGCTAATCTTGGTTCATTTATAATTAAAGCAATTTCTCAGAAAATATCTCATTCATTTATGGTAGCTAATTTCTCGCCTTTATGAAAAACATCAACAGAACCTGATTCTATAATATAAGCACTGTCATTACAATCATCTCATTCCTTTATAATAATTTCTCACTTTTTAAAAAATTTTTTGCTTGCAATAAACTCAAAATATGATAATTCTTCATCACTTAATCAACTAAAGATATATATATTTTTTAAGTCCATAATATATGAATTAAAAATATTAATCATCAGTATAACCTTTTTTTATTTTTTTCAAACTAAATTTGAAATTTTTAGATATTTTTTTATACTAAGCGCACTTTAATTTTTAAACTTAACTGAAAATGGAAACGAATTTAATAAACAAAATAAATGATGCGATTAATTCAGGAAAAACTGAGGTTATGATAGCTCCTTTTGAATTTAGCAATGAAAAGCAAAATGAATTTTTAATATTTTTCAAACCTGAAGTTTTTTTCTGAGGTGCAGATAAGGCTGAATCTATTATTTCTATGGCTTTTGATAAATTTAGTGCTAATAATGTAGATATTTCTGGGATTTTACTTTTGACTTGAGATCGTTTAAATGAGCTGGCAATTATGGATAGACATTATGGTTTTATCAACAAACTTTCAAAAAGTGCTTCTAAAATATTAACAAGCGATGAATTAGAAAAAATTTATTCTCTTCTTGAAATAACTGATAGAGAAAATTACAAAATTTATGGATGACATGAATTTTTAGCATCTCACCCTGATTTTTCAGAAGAATCTCTAGATGAATTCTGGGCAACTAAAAAATCAGCGAAAATTAAATGAGGTTTTTATATTCAAAAATTTGAGTTAAATTGAGAGAAATTTGTACTTGTTGATGCATTTCACCCAGCTCAATTAAAACACTTTATAAATCCGCCTCACAAAATTTTAGTATTACTTGCTAGATCAGACAATAATTGGGATTCTCTAAGAGATATTATGATATGAGACACTTTCCCAGAAAAGGCAGTGAGTGAATCAATTAGATGAGAGCTTTACGCAAATAAAGAGAATTATGGAATGAAAGAAGTAAATATCTGAAATAATGGAATTCATATGTCAGCTGGACCTTTTGAAGCCATTTTTGAAATAAATAATTTCTTAAAAGATATCTCAAACTCTGCTTATTCTCCTGAAAAAACAAATTTATACAACAAAATGATAACTTCTGGAATTACAGCGAGTGATGCCCTAAATTCACTCTCAAATCCAACAATTAATATTGATGGAAAAGAAACATGAATTTTTGATATTTCTGAAATCAAAAATAGCTCAGACGCTATTGAAATTTATAAAAATAAATATTTATAATATGAGACAAAGTACTCTAATTCTTGTATTTAATAGCCAAAATCAAATTCTTCTTAATATGAAAAAGAGAGGTTTTTGAGAATGAAAATATAATGGAGCCTGAGGTAAGGTAGAGTGATGAGAGACTGTTTTAGCCTGAGCAAAAAGAGAATTAGAAGAAGAAACTTGAGTAAAAGTTTGAGAAGAAAAATTTGAAAAAAGGTGACTTTTTCATTATTTATTTGAAAATAGACCTGACTGGGATCAAGATGTTACATTATTTGTAGTAAAAGATTATAACTCTAAAATTTTTGAAACTGAGGAAATGAGACCAGAGTGGTTTGAAATAGATAAAATCCCATACGATAAAATGTGGGAAGATGACAATATTTGGCTCCCGAGAATTCTCGCATGAGAAAGTGTAGAGTATAACTTTAGATTCAGTGAAGATGGGAAAATTTTAGAGTATAAGGTTATTATTTAAAACTTTTAAAAGTAAAAAAGTCTGTCATTTCGAGTGTAACGAGAAATCCCTTTTTAAATCATTCATTTGCAAATAAGATTATATAGAAAGGGATTTCTCACTACATTTCACTCCGTTCGAAATGACAGGTCGGAAATTTAGCCTGGAAAGCGACAAAAATAAATTATAATTTAAATTTATTTATGAAACTAGAATTTTGTGTTTACATTTTTGATAAAGAAATAAGGAGAGTCGATATGTATTTATCGGCTCTTTTTAAGGAACAATCAAGAAGTTATATTCAGAAATTAATTGAAAAGTGAAATGTGACTGTAAACGGAAAAATCGTTTCAAAACATGAAAAATTAAAAAAATGAGACCTAGTTGAGATGATTTTTGATACAGAAAAATCAGAAATTGAAGCTGAAGCTATGCCACTTGATATAATTTATGAAAATGAAGATTTTGCAATAATTAGTAAAGATGCCGGAATAAATACTCATCCAGTGCCCGGAGAGTGATGAAAAAGTGGAACTCTCGTAAATGCACTACTTCATCACTTTGATTGACTTTCTGTGATAAATGGAATTGAGCGCCCTGGAATAGTTCATCGCCTTGATAAAGACACGAGCTGACTTATAATCATTGCAAAAAACGATAAAACAATGAGGGCTCTTCAGATTAAGATGAACAAAAGAACGATTAAAAAAACTTATCTAGCGCTTGTTGATTGAATTATAAAAGAAGAGCAATGATATATAGAATCTTTTATTTGAAGAGATCCGCAAGACCGCAAAAAAATGACAGTTAAAAATCCAATTAATCCGCGCCTCGCGAAGACAAAATTTAGCGTACTAAAATATATTGAAAATAAATATTCACTCGCAGAAGTTGATTTATTAACTTGAAGAACTCATCAAATTAGAGTGCATTTCGCTAGTATTGGCCATCCAATAGTTTGAGATAAGACTTATTGAAATGAGAAAACCAACAAATATTTTCTCGAAAAATACTGATTAACCAGACAATTCCTACATTCTTATAAATTAGCTTTCAATTTAGACTGAATTGATTATAATTTTGAGGCACCACTCAAAAATGACATTAAAAAAATTATTAACTAAAATACTATGATATGACATTTTTTAAATTTAATATTCAAATGAACTTCCATTTATAGACGGAATAATTTTTCTAGAATTGAGAATATTTCGACTATTGATAATAAGGGTTTTACGCTTCAAGTTGCGTATATATTGAGTAAAGTAATAGAAGAAAAGGAATGAATAAAACTAGATATTTTGTATGTTTTTAAAAAAATTATTGTCTCTTCTTTTGAGACTCTGATTTTGTCTGATATTAACTCTGATTTACAGAGAAGAATTATATGAAGGAATTGAGGAATATATGATAAATTAGTAAAAAAAGTTCAAGATTTTCTAAAAAATCAAGATATTAATGCGAATATTAAAGAAGATATTTCCTATATTTATGAAAATGAAAAAAATCCAAAATATGCTCGTGAACATGAAATTATGGAATTTTCAAAATTATGGGTAGCTTATTACGAGGCTTATTTCTCAGCAAAAATCTACCCGGATATGTATGAATCAGTTTTAAAAAATATAGAATGAAGACTTGATAATACAAAATATTCAATGTTTTTAAAATACTTAAATATAAACAATACTTCAAATGATTTAGAGAAATTTTTATTAAATATTAGACGTCTTCAGTCAAATTTTAGATGGAATAGAATGAAAAGAATTTATCCAATTTCTGTGATGGCTCATAGTTATATTACATTTTTTATTGCCTATGTAGCCTGAAAAACTGAAGAATATAGCGATGAAAAATTATTAGATATAATGACCAGAGCTTTATTTCATGATGTTCCAGAATCAATTACTGGTGATATTGTATCTCCTACAAAAAAGGCAGTTCCTGGCTTTGCTGAGTTACTTTGAGATATTGAGCTTGAAATGCTAGAAGAATATTTATTTATTCATATATCTTGATTTGATTTTAAAAAAGATTTAGCTAAAATGATGCTTGAACCATTTTCCGGAGAAGATTGAAAAATTGTAAAAATGTGTGATATATTTTCAGCACTATTTGAATCAAAACTTGAGGTTCACAATAGCGAAGAATTCTCAAAAATTTATATAGATGTAAAAAGAAAACTCCGCACATACAACACAAAAAGTTCTAATTATATCTTAAATTATTGAGTAGATTATTTTGAGGATAATATGGAAGAAATAGTAAAATTATAGAAATGTCATTTCGAACGAAACCAAAACTCCACTGCCTGTCATTTCGAACGAAACGAAGTGTAGTGAGAAATCCCTTTTAGAATCACTTTAGACTCAAATCTTCCCAAGTTTTATTTATAT
>AMFJ01025468.1_pt1 | contig 42134 bp, 48 predicted proteins | sample 427208 | NCBI WGS metagenome assembly AMFJ01 (sample SAMN02954298, study PRJNA114691) | groundwater metagenome | biome: aquatic; feature: subsurface aquifer; material: sediment; isolation source: subsurface aquifer sediment | place: USA: Rifle, CO | collected 2008-08 | reverse complement strand
TTAATAACAAGCGATTAAATATTACAGCTTAAAATCCGCCTCTCTGTAATGGCGAATATGAACAATATAAATCGTTTCTGCATGGACACGGTAACGTAAAACGTAGCCGCCAGCACCAAAGCGAGTTAGCAAGTCTCTGAATTGTGGTAAATCCTTAACTGGCTTCCCTATCAAGGGTGCTTCAATTAACCGCTGTGCAGCATCTTTAGTAGCCTCAGCCGCTTTCTTGGCGGCGCTAGGGTTTTCTTTGGCTACAAATTCTCTCAGTCTCACCACATCGTTTACCGCGCTATCTAACCAGACTATTTCCCGCATGGTGGCCTATCGCTCTCCTCATCTGTTCCCCACGTATCAAGCCACTTGCTGACGGCTTGATGACTAACCACCTTCCCTTGTTCGGCTTCTTGCCAACGGGCGAGAGTCTCACGGTTTAATTCTTCGTTATATTCCTCTTGTTCGAGGTAACGAGTAATGGCTTCTTTCATTAACCAATGAGGCGATCGATGCTTAACTTCACCTAGCCGCTCTAAGCGGTCTCGAATGTCTGAGTCGAGCTTTACGACCTTTGGTATCGGATGACTGGCTGGCATATAGCCTCCAAGTAATATCTATCATTACTAAGTATTACCTATTAATACCATTAAGTCAAGCCTTATCCAACAGGCCGAGACGCGAACAGCAAAATATGTTTGAGCAAAAGCAATTTCATTTTTACGTGAATCACCATTCTAAGCAATGAGATAGCAGGCATAACGCGTCAGCTTAATATCATCTATTTCCCTTTGGCTGCCAGAGCCTAAAACAACCATTTTGTTGACATCAACAAAATGGTCTGTGATGGGATGTTTCGAATTTTGACACGACCTTTTTGCCTTATTAATGACCAGGATAAAATTTCGCCCTTCGTGATGCCCCAAGAGCTCCTGCAAATCTCGAGCACCTCAATCTCTGGCTACCAGTAAATCTTGCGTAGATTCCATAAAAGAAAACAAAATAGAAGTCAGTTTTCTGATGTCTTTTCGACCGTGCTGTATGCCAAAACCGATACGGATAAAATCGTTGCGGTAATCCAAATAAACACCCTGTTTTTCTGCATATTGCACTAAATGTTTCGCATATCCAGTTAATTGAAGAGTCACTGTATTCGAACAAAAATCAGAATGCACCCTGCGGCGCACACTGTCCACTATCTGAATTCGATTCTGAAAATCGCTTTGTTTTCCCATACAACTCAAAAAATAATCTTGTAATTTTTTCACATAACGATGCATCGATTGCAATGTTTCACCCGATCTTAAAATCGAGTCCCACGTATTAATAAAAAGTTCGAGTGAAAAAATATTGCCGGGTGTGCCACCAAACCATTGCAATTCTTCATCATACAATAAATTTCCTTCTTGATCAGTCGTGCATCCCATTGCTAATCCAGATAAATAAGCACACCATCCGGTTTTTTTAGGATTTTTAAGTAAACTTTCATACCTTGGATAAATCAAAAAAGCTAAACCTGAAGTACTACGACCATGTTTAATGGCGGAACCCAACAAATAAATATTTTTTCTATTTTTTATTATTTCATTCCAAGAGATTGGAACATTAAAAACACCTTGTGTAATATCAATCACAACCGGCACGTTCGGCGGAATTTCATCTAAAATACGATTGATTTCAGAAGGTGTTAAACTCAGCTGTGAAGCGGACATCACTTCTGAAAAAATGACTAATTTAAGTGATTTTTTTATTTTTTGAATAGCTTCACAAAATAAAGAAGCGATATCTAATTCATTTTCATCAACTTCTATTTGCTCTAACTGAAATTGTTTTGTTAAAACACCTGCTGCCAGCGCGCGTTTAACGGTTAAGAATTCATCGGTCGTCGTCAATACAACGGCATTTTCATCCGAAGGTAATGCACTCAATAAACGTTCTAATAATGCGGTAACATTCGAATCTATTGTCACTGTAAAATACTGTGAAGAAATGTCTAATAATTTAAATAAAATATTTTCAAATTGCCTAATACGATCAGAAAAAAAAGTTCCCCAATAACTTTCTTGGAATTCCATCAAACGATGAGTCGTTTTTGTTATTGATTCTTGAAAAAAAATAAGCGGCGCACCAAAGCTATGCATAGTAAAGCGCAATCCACTGGCATGAATATCTGGTTTAAACCAGCCTGCATAAGGAGATAAATCTAAATCATCGAGCTCAAGCGGTCTTAATTCAAAGAGATCTAGTAAAGGTGTATTCGGAATTTTGGCGGTACGATATTCATCTATGCTATTTAATTGATTTTTCACATGGGAAAAAATCGTTTTACCCACAATTTTTTCCTGTTGATTGATTTTTACTAAAAAAGCCTCTGGATATTCTGCATAATGTTCCCCCACTCTGCCAATCATTTGTAATAAAGAATCAGTTCTCATTAAAGGAGCGACCGCAAAAGAAATTAATTTTTCAACAGGCAATCCTTGGGACCCGCGCACCATGCCAATGGTATTAGCCGTCAACGTAAAATGCCTTAACCAAAAATCAGAAGCTGCCGCCTGCAATTCACGAATTGAGGATAACAATTGATTCAATAAAGGATCGGTAGAATTTTTCATTAAAGCAGATGTGTAATATGGCAACAGAACATCAGATAACGAAAAATGTAATTCAGAAATTAAATTTTTTAATTGACGTAATTGTTTTGAATCACCGCCTGAAGTACCTAGCAAGGCTTGTCGATATTCCGCATAACTACCCGTGTCCATCTTACTAAGCAGCATAATATGCTCAGCCGAAATTTTCCACCAGTCCTGTATATGCTGCATTTTTAATCGTAACACACTTATTTTTTTCTGCTCTGAAAAACAGATGTGCGCAGGGTTTTCAATTATTTTTAATTGATTAATTTCTTGTTTTAATTGTTTAACCTCTTCTACAACAACATTCATCGAAATTTCTAACATTTGATGAATTCCACGAAAAAAAGGTTCAATATAAGCATATTTTTGTTTGATAGGATCAATATGTTGATCTTCAGTAATAGAAAAAATAAATTTAGGATGAATTAAAATAGCCTGCAACTTTCGCCAATAAATAAGTGATTCTTTCTTATGGAACAAAAGGGAAGCATGTTGATTTTCAAAATGAGAAAACATTTTTTTTAATTCTTTTTTTTCATTTTTTAACGATTTATTAAACCAATCACTTAATTTAATATAATTAATTTTTACATTGGGGTAATCGATGATTTTATTTTTCCATACACGCGAATCAATATTTTTTATTTCTTGTTGCAGGAATAAATGAAACCAGGCGTGCCATTGGTGCAAAATATTTTTTAGTGAAAGGATCCATTCGATCTTTTTATCCCGATCCACTTGAATTGGATGATCAGGATGACAAAAAGAACCAAAAATAGATAGACTGACCCCATCTAAAAATCCAAGCGTTCGAATTATTTTGAGCACTTTCTTTGGTAACCCAAGATCTTTTGAAAATTCGTCTAAACGCTGGTCAAGTGCTTCGCATGTTTCATCAACATAACCCCAAGCGTGGTATAGATTGAGAGAAATTTCGGCTAGCATAGATCCCTTTCCTAGTTAAATTATTGTTCTATCGCGCAATCATCTTGGGTACCTAGCTATTTGTCAACTATCAAATACCGATCTATTGTTTATTATTAAAATTACGGGTTTCCCCTTATTTTCCTAGGTGTTATTGTTAGATTGCATTAGTTTTCATATTTATTACACAATATAATTTTCTCCACCAGAAAAAGAAAGACGCTTTTTTCTCATAGAAGGAGATTCCATATGTTAAGCTGGGTAGTCGTCTTTTTCATCATTGCCATTATAGCAGGCATACTAGGCTTTACAGGGATCGCGGTAGCCGCAGCTGAAATTGCCAAAATCATATTCTTTATTTTCTTAATTTTGTTCGTCGTTACTTTAATTATGCATATCATGCGAAAGGGTTGATTCATTACATTCATGTGCTCTATCCATTTTTAAAATATATAGGGCACATTTAAAATCCGATGATAATCAGGAATTCAAGGATGAATCATTCAAGGATTTTGCTCTATTTGATTTTGTTATTTTGCAGCCTCTCATGCCTAGCAGAGGAAGTGAATACGACAGCGCAAGGCCCCATTGAAGAACGAATCAAAAAAGAAGAACAAATTCCAGCAAACTATTTTTCCATTACTTTATACAAACCGACTTATATATTACCCTACTATTATACGTTTTCCCCTTATAATTCTATTTACCAAAATAATACACCTAATAATGAAAAATTAAAAAATGAAGAATTTAAATATCAACTCAGTTTTAAAGTACCTGTATGGCAAGATATTTTTGATCATCCTTCTTCTTTGTTTTTAGCTTATTCACAACTATCGTATTGGCAGGTATATAATAATAAGGCTTTTTTTAGAGAAACAGATTATGAGCCAGAATTATTTTTAGCAAATGAATTAAAATGGCACTTATCGCCCAACTGGCGGCTGAGCTTTTTGAATGTTGGCGTTTCTCATCAATCTAATGGTTATGGTAATACATTAGAACGCAGCTGGAACCGGTTGTATGTTGATGCCATTATATCAACCGATAATTGGATGATCAGCATAAAACCTTGGTACATATTATCTACCTATGAAAACAATGAAAATATTGGTCATTTCTTAGGGTATGGAAATCTCTTAGTTTCATACAAGTTACATCAACAAGTCTTTTCCTTGCGAATGTACAATGTTATTGAAAGCGCAGGCAAAAGAGGGGGCGCTGAACTTTCTTGGAGTTTTCCGATTACACCCTACATCAAAGGTTACCTGCAAGCATTCAGCGGATATGGGCAAAGCTTAATTGAATATAACCATCGTACAAATAGTTTAGGAATTGGGATAGCACTGAATGATTGGGTGTAACTAAAACAATCGTCGTTGCGGCGGAGCAGGAAATGCTTCTTCCACTAACACTTCAGTAAAATTTTCTAACTGCATTGCAGGGGTTACATTATTCAGGGCTTTATATTTAAAATGAAGTTTATTTCCTTGATCATCTTCCCAAATCACATCTTCAAATTGAATGATGGGCAGAGGATTTCCCTGTTTATCTTTTAAAAGCTTCACTATGTCGGAATAGTAAAGGCCTAAAAGTTCAATACACTTTTTCTTAAATGCGGGGATTTCTGCAGTGACTAATCGCATGCCATTATGTTCCCGTGTTGCTGGAAATGTTCGATAACGATCAGCTTGAATGCCCTCTTTCACTTCAGCTTCAGAATGTCTCTGTCCGTGCCGATGCGCTTCCATATGCGAATGTTCAAAAGCACCCTCAAAACCTGCATCAGCTCCAATAGCAGATGCTTTGAGATATCGATGTTGTGCCGAAATTTCATGACGCGATTCTGCTGCCTCTTTTAATCGATCTTCTGTTATTTTATCCCGCGTAATTTTATAAGTATCAGAAACGGGTTGAGGACAATCTCGAGCTTTTTGAAGATCTTCTGCTGTTACATTCGCAGGTTTTTTAGCTTGTGCTGCACTTTCTGCCGTTTGAAAAAATTCAATTCGAATTTTTTGCTCAGGAAGTATGTTATTTGAGGGAGGGATTATCATATATACGGTAAACGATAAAACGTACTCACGCTTGCTCGGCGTTTTTTTACGACGACGTTCTACCGAACCATTTTCTGAAACTTGCGTGACCTCTGTTTTACTAGGCGAAACATAATCCTTTTGTTCTCGTATCACTTCACGTACTTTTGCACCAGGACTGAAAAAAGAACCATCCGCCTCTATATGGCTCCCAGCCTCGCTTGTAACAGTGACTACAATTCCATCGCTATGCACCGCCCTTCCCCAATAACGGGTAGCCCCCGCTCTAGAAGACTCCGGGTTTGGCTTTGATCGTTTTATTGGTATTGGTTCTTCTGATACTGATTTTTCTTCCTGTAGAGCCTCAGCTGTATGTTCATCACAACAGGTTAAACGGCTGCTGGGCTTTAAAGGCCTGCCAGAACGCGAATACTTAGCCTTAGAAGAGAACAATGTTGGTGGAGTACGCTGCATAATAGTTGATTCTATTTTATTACCAAATAATATACTATTGTACCAAATTTAATCTGCTTAATTAAGCTGATTTTTTTAAAAAAATTATATTAAAAAACATATAGTTATAATATTAAAATCGGCCTGTATGCTCTTTAAGTTTTCTGATTAAAATTGCTAAACTCATTATTTGATCCCAATATAAATATCCAGAATTGTATTTTCAGGATCACTTGCACGCTGATCATATATTTCAAAATCAGCCTTGTATGCTCTTTTTCCGCCAAAATCAGTAGGTGACATTTTCCAAATTTCCTGCCATGCATTTATCACGACTGTGGGAATTTTTCCAGCAGACGTTGTGAATTTTTGATATTTAGCAGCGAGGATTGTGAGTGTTTGCAATCCAGTAGGGATTTTTTCAAATGAATTGACTTCTTCACCTAAAAAATAGGTATAATCTCCATGTTCATCACTGTCATATTCCGTATAAACAGAAAGTGTGATCCCGAAATTTTTTCGATTGGGAATTTGACTAGCAATATTTTGGCTAAAATAACATCCCATTAATTCTCCAATTTTAGATGTTTTTGGATCCATCTCATTTTTATTGTTAGTTCGCGCTGATAAACCAATGAGTTTAATTTCTGCTTTGTTGACCAATTCTTTTTTCATAGATCCCCCCTGTCTAGATTTATTTATAGGGAATTATAGCGAAAAAGCAACTTTATGACTATAACGCAAAAGAAGAGCCGCAGCAGAAATGCCCATTAAGCCACAGAACATTAATAAGGTTGAAGGTAAAAACCCCGCTTTAAGCGCAAAACCAAATAATGTGACACTGATAAAAGAAGTGAGTCTCCCCGCTGTTTGGGCCCACCCCGCATACTCAATATATCCAGGACCGCGTAATTGAGAGGTTATGATCTTTTGCACCGCAGAAAGTGAAAAAGAATAAGTGCTGCCAATGAGTAAACAAACGATCAGGCGAGCAATACCGGGTTGGCTTACGCTCGCAATGAATACCAATATTCCACATAACCCCATGATTGGAGCAATGTGAACAGGCTCATTAACTGGAACGGAGTCCTCTCCTAAAACCAACACAACACATTGTGCTATCAAAAAAGCAGAATACAATGCGGTAATCTCATTCAAAAAAATATGACTATGCGGTTTAAGTTCAGATAAAAAAAGAAATGCAACGCCTGAAAACGCGAGATTTCCAGCAATTTGATAAATAAGACCCCATCGCATCATTGGGTTTTCAATAATCTTTCTCAAAGAAAATGGTTTTTGATGATTAATTGGGAAAGGAGTATTTGATGATAACAAAAATATTTTACGTAAAAAAAATAAACTCGATACACTCAAAATCATAGCAAAAATAAAAGCAACTAGGCGCATATGAGGCAGAAAAAGAAGAGTGAGCGCTAGCGCAGGAGCAATAGCCGTGCTCGCACGCACTAGTATATTTTGAGCTGCGGCGCTTTGGCTTAAATCTGAAGAAAAATATTCTTGCAGTATAAAAATAAATTCAGCGCTCATAAAGGAATCAAACAACAATACCAATTTAAATATTAAAAAAGGTATGAAAACAATAATGGATAATTTATCAATCGGCATTTGATTAATTGCAACAAACCAAATACCAATCATAACTAATTTTAGCATCATGCTCCCCTTGCCTCGCATAGAGGGAGAAATGCGAATAATAATATGGGAGATAAAAATAGATAATGTTATTTTTAATAGTGAATCAAAAGACATGCATAAAGCCGCACTAATTGAAAAACCTGCTTGCAAACATGCAATAACAAATACATGCGTTAAAATAGTATCAAGCGTAAAGTGCCAATAAAGGGCAAAAGTAGCAAGTATTTTAGTGATAGTAGTCATAAAAACTCAGAAAAGCGGTAAAATAGGAACAGATGTATTTCTTTCATGATAACGCGGATCCAAAGCATTTTTAGAAAAAGTTCTCGCTGCAAAAATATTCGGTAATGCTTCAAAGACAATCGTTTGACAGTGAGGTACTGTATAAAAATTTTTAATCACTTTTTGCCGAATAAGGTAATCAAAATAAGTTTTTCGATTTTTAGAAACCCTTATTTCTCGCAACGATAATATCCGTTGCTGAGAATACCCTGCAGGATAAGCACCGCCTCTATTTTTTTTAGCATCTTCAAAAATCATAATCACTTCACTGGCCGCATGGATATACGCCTCATCTTTATTAGATCTAATGGCAGCACCTAAAGCAAAGAAATGCGTTTTAGGATCTTCGAGAGTGGCTATGGCAAATTCCCCATCGGTTAAAGGGACATTGGCCGTATAAAAATTAAGTTTTATCGAAGTATCTATTAAATCCATCGTAAATTCTTCTTGTGCGATAGGACCAGCATTCTGATACCAAAATTCACAACAAAAATGTCGTTCAAGCAATTCGCGTTTGGCGTGTGAAATGGCATGTTGAATAGTGCACCCAATCGCACATCCATTGCCATAGTATTGACCCTTTTGTCCTTTTGAACCTATCAGAAAATCTTCTACTCTACCTTGAGAATAGAGACGCGAATCACCATCAGAAATCCACATGACAGATTTGGCCAAACTTTCTTGATTATGAGCATAGGGTAAAAATACAAGATGTTCAAGAAGCTCATATGTTGAAGTTTTTCCACTTTTCGAACGATCAAAGGCTCCTGAAAATCCGAAAATTGGTTGTATATGATCCTTTACTTTAACGCCGATCACGCTGCGCGAAAGCCATAAACCTTGTATTATTGTGCTCAGCTCAGTTTTTGTTTTGACCGCTGTCATAAAATGATCATATGTTATTTTCATGCAATGGCTTGCTCAAGTTGATTTACTTTCGTTGTCCCAGCACCAAATCGATGCATCCGAGGTGCTTTAAAATTATATTGTTGCCATTCAGGCAACGTTTTAGCAGATTCAATTAATGTTTGAATACTAGCGATCAATTGACCCCCTGCCTCAGTTAATTTTGCGTGCTTTTTAATTTCTACCATGCCTCGTATAACTTCATCTAATGTTTCTGCTAATGGATGCAGAAATTCTTGGTTATTGGTTGCTAAATATATTTGTAAAAATGTTCTCACAATTCTTGCAGATACATACGTCGCATGTAAAACACCTACCATGGGTCTCAGATCTTTTCGTAAGGGTGAGGCAAATCGATCTTCAGAAGAATTCAAAATAATAGGATCCATAGCCATTAAACAATTAAGATGAATATGAGAAGCTTCATGAACAATATGCTCAAGAAAATACAGCACAGGATTCAAATTTTGACGCGGCAATCGAATTAACATTGCTCCTAAAATACGTACATCGGTAAGACCCATTGTTACTTTGCCATCAAATAATTTAATAATTTTAACTTGTTCATGGATTTCATCATACATATCTGAATCGTGTCTTGCGATGATACAAAGAGCAGCCGTCACAACATCTTTAAAAAAAGATAAAGTAGATTCTGAAATCGGTGTTATCTCAGCCTCTCGATCACAATCTTCTTTCGTTAAGCGGATCGCTTCTTCAGTGACAAATTTTTCCCATTCCAAATTTCCTACGGAAGTGATCGATAATTCTTTAAATTCTAAAGAAGCCGCATGATCAATGATATCTATTAGTTTTAATAACAATATATGAACATTGTCTTTTTCTTGCCGACGCATCGCTGCTTGAAGCGCATGATGATAATAATGAATTTCTGGCGTCAGACGCTCAATATCTTGTAATTTTAAAAGAGAATGAGCTAATTTTTCATCAGAAATACTGAGTTTATTTTGGCATTCATTGATAAGATAGTGGATACTTTTTTTAACTTTTTCTGCTTGAACAAATCGTGCTTTTTTTGCATTCAATTGATTAGGATTAATAGTAAACATGAAAGTAGTACTCGATAAAGTTTTTAAGAAAGCGAGACATATCAATGTCTCGCTATTTTTTAACACGCTAATTGAATTAAACAGGTATAACGGAATGCTGCAAGGTAGCCAATGCGGTTTCCAATACATCTTCATTGTTTAATTCAAAAATAACAGCTTGTTGATTTGATACATTAATAGATACGTTATTCATTTTTTATCTCCTGTAAAATAGTTAAAAAAAATTAAAATTGTAATAAAAATAGAAATTGAAATGAAAAATAAGAAAAAAACAATGGGAGTAAATAGAAAATATCTTTTGGTGAGAAAGTAACTAATTTAATGAGTTACCTTGAAATGGATTTTAAGAAAAATAAAAATGAATTGCAATACTTTTTTATATTTTATTTTTTAAAATGAAAAAATTAAAAATTAAATTCTTTAATTTGATCGATAAGCGCATTCGTTTCAGAAATTAATTCATCAAAAACGTCCCCTGCAGATTTATCTCTACAAAGATGGCTCGCCTGCCCCGCCCACAAAGACATATACTCAGGATTATTTTGTTTTTTTGCCTCTTCACGAATATCATTCACCAACGCGCCTTGTATAGGAAGATCGAGAATCGGAAAATGATTTTTTTCCATTTCGAGCAAAAAAGTATTTTTGAGAGAACGCGCCATTCTGCCCGTAAAAACAGTGGTTAAACGTGTACTTTCATCTGTACTGCTTAATAAACGTTCCCGATGCGCTGGATGAATGCCCGATTCAGGACAACCCAAAAAAGCGGTACCCATCTGAACGCCTTTTGCACCTAATGAAAAAGCTGCCACAATTCCTCGCCCATCCATAATGCCGCCAGATGCAATCACTGGAATTTTAATTGCATCGACTACTTGAGGAAGAAGCGCCATGGTGCCAATTAGAGCATCCGGTAAAGCCGTCATTTTTAAATCAGTGCCGCGATGCCCACCTGCTTCATACCCTTGCACAACCACCATATCAACGCCATTTTTTTCTAATAATTGCGCTTCACGCACGGTAGTTGCTGTGCCGATCACTTTAATATCATGTGATTTTATTTGTTGAATCGTTTCTAAGGGCAATACACCAAATGTAAAACTAAAAATCGGCACTTTTTCTTCTAAAATAACTGCTAATTTTTCTTCAAATGAGTGAGGCGATTTTATTTCTATTTCTTCGATATTTTTTAATCCTAATTTTTCTCTAAAATAATTGAGCGCGCTCATTGCTTCTTTTATTTCATCTAGTGAATATGTTTTAGGATGCGTCTGCGCAAAAAGATTAATTGCAAAAGGTTTTTTGGTAAGCTTTCGAATGTCTTTTATTTTTTCACGTATTTGTTCTGGTGAAAAAGCACCTGCCCCCAAAGAACCTAATCCGCCATGGTTAGAAACGGTTGCCGCCAAAGAAGGGCTGTCAGAAAGCGCCATCGGTGCCTGGATAATCGGGTATTTTGTTTTTAAAATGTTTGATATCGTCATGATCAACCTCTTATCTTTGGTTGCTGGCTAATTTCAAAATACGATGAATAAATTCTAATTTTGCATCCGTATATTTTTCTCGATCATATTGATGTTCTTTTGCTAATTTATTTTTTAATTCTTCATATTCTTTAGCGATTTTTTTATTCGAACGCAAATAATCTCTAAAAATAATTTTATTGCGCCAATGATCAGAACCATATTCAAAAATATGCACATGATGCGTTCTTTGTTGCCCAAAGGGCGGCATGCCTTTGACAAAAAACATTTTTGTAGGATCCGGATTTTCAAACCAATATTCATAACCCAATTTTTGTAATTCTTGAATAGCAATAGTCTTAATTTCTGCGAGCGAATTAACCGCGATTTGAATATCAATAATAGGCTTTGCAGACATTCCTGAAATGGCTGTACTGCCTACATGTTGAATATCGATTATTTTAAACGGTAAAATGGTTTTTAATTTATTGATCTCATCGCTTGCCATCATCGGCCATTCAAGGTTATAAGAAACAATACCCACGTAATCTTTACTCAGTATTTCTGAATCATTTCTTATATAATCTTCTAATGTGATGACCCAATGTTCATGCCCACGCCATTCACCACCGATTTTTAAATACCGGGGTGAAAAACCCTCGTATCGAAATCCATTTTTTTTGACCAGCCAAATGGAGCTGCTATTCTCAGGTTGAATATTTGCTTCTAACCGATGTAAATTTAACTCCTTAAAAACTTTTTGTAAAACCAGTTTAAGCCCTGCGCTCATATACCCTTTGCCCGCATGCTCATTGACTGCATAAAATCCTAAATAAGCATTTTGAAATAATCCCCGTACTATTTCACTGATATTAAACACACCGACTAAATGATTGGACTGATCAAATACTAAAAAACTTTTCTGGTTAGATTGATTAAAACGTTTTAAATATTCATCAAATTCTTCAGAAAGCAAAGGTGCTTTCACCCATGGGTAATGCAAAGATTCACTTTTTTTCATCGCTAGAAGAAATTTTTCTTTATCTTCAATCGTCGGTTCTCGAATAATAACTTCACTCATGAATCATGCCCTGCATATACAATACCGCTTTTCCGCTGATGAATACACGATCTCCCTGGTATTCACAAACAATTTCACCCCCACGTTCTGATAACTGTTTTGCATATAACTCTTTTTTATTTAATTTTTTAGACCAATAAGGCGTTAATAAACAATGTGAAGCGCCTGTGACTGGATCTTCTGGAATGATTTTGTGAGGATAAAATGTTCTTGAAACAAAATCATGATGATTTCCTCTTGCCGTTACGATGATGCCACGCTGCGATAATTTTTTGAGAATTTCTATATTAGGTTTTAATTGTTTAATTTCTTCTTCATCACGATAAACAAGAAAACAACGTTCATTGTTATATTGATAAATCTCTTCAGGCACTGATCCTAATCCCTCTTCCAGCAAATGGGATGAAAAATTTTCAAGAGATTTGGCGGGAAAATTTAAAGTAATTAAATTATTTTTATGAAATACTTCAATTATCTCAGCACGTGATTTTAAATTCACTTTGCTCCATGAAGGCTCAAGATAATTGAAAATAACAAATGCTGCGGATAACGAACCATGCCCGCAAAGATCTAGTTCATATTCAGGCGTTATCCAACGAATCGTAAATTCATTATCTTTGCGTACAAGAAAAGCCGTGACCGGCAAATTATTTTCTTTTGCAATGTTTTTTAAATTTTCATCCGATAGCCATTCTGGTAATAAACACACGGCCGCTGGATTGCCAGAAAAAATTTTATCTGTAAAAGCATCAAGATGATAGATAGGAATTTTCATAGGTTATCTATCGATTTTCAGAAAGAAATCTTTTTAACATATCAAGTTCTCCGCGCAATTCTTCAACTTCATGAATTAAATCCACCGCCAACGCAATGCCTGCATGATTAATTTCTAAGTCATGATATAAATGCATAGCCGTGCGAATAATTTTTAAGTGCCTATCATCGAAACGAAAAGTTTCTACTGACAATCCTTTAGGTTCAATCGTTCCATAAGAAATTAAATCCATTAAAAAATCAGGCGATGTTTGACACGCATCGCACACTTCTAAGAAATTAAGTTCTGTCATTTCTTCTAGTGTGACATGCAAAATGGTTGTATGGCCTCGCCTTGGCATAAAACTCTCCTATCACAATCCTTTGCGTGGATTATATGGCATTTCCTTCGCCATTTTTTCATATAATTCTCGTGCTGCCGCCGTTTCTGCGGGAGGTGTCACAATTTGCAATAAAGCATATTGATCGCCTGAAGCAGATTTTCCGGGTAACCCCCGTCCCTTTAAACGTAGTTTTTGTCCAGCCGCCGCATTGGCTGCAATTTTCATTTCAACGGGTCCCGCAAGAGTGGGTACCGTTATTTTTGCACCTAACGCTGCTTCCCAGGGTGTGATCGGCAAATTGAGATAAACATCTTGCCCTTGTAAAGAAAAAACAGGATGCGGATTAATACGGATCTCAAGATATAAATCTCCTGCAGGTGCCTGACTAAAACTAGGCGCACCTTGATGAGCTAATCGTAATTGTTGGCCAGAGACAACACCTTTAGGAATCGTAATTTTTAAAGTACGCGCTTGCTCGCGTACCCGTCCATGCGCATCCATTTCTGGCATTTGCAGCGTCACGGTTTTTGAACCGCCATGAAATGCTTCTTCTAAACTAATGGGAATAATCGCATGCTCATCTCTGCCGCGCTGCTGAAATCCTCTGCCCTGATGTGCGCGTCTATGCCCTCCGCCAAAAATAGATGCAAAAAAATCACTAAAATCGCCAGCATCCCCTTCTTCAAAGTGGGCGCCGTCGCCAAATCCTGCAAAACCTTGCCAATTAGGCGGCGTTCTAAATTCTTGACCGCTCTTCCAATTACTGCCTAATTGATCATAGGCAGCGCGCTTTTTCGGATCTTTTAAAACCTCATAAGCCTCTTGGGTTTCTTTAAAACGCTCTTCTGCATTCGGTTCTTTGCTAACATCCGGATGATATTTACGGGCTAATTTACGATAGGCACGCTTAACTTCATCTTCTTTTGCATCGCGTGCAACACCTAAGATTTTATAATAATCTTTATATTCCATTACACCAATCTACTCAGGCAATCGAACGGTCAAGACATCACATTTAGCGCCGTGCAAAATAGCATTTGCAGTTGAACCCAACAGCAACGACAATCCATGCCGGCCGTGACTGCCGCAAATAATTAAATCAGCATTAATATCCTGAGCGACTTCTAAAATTTTTGATTTAGTAGGGCCCACTTCTACCCATTGGCTTTTAGGATCGACACTGAGCTCTGTCCCTAATTTCGCAAGAGCTGTTTTCGATTCTTCAATTAACTGCCCTTCAATATCTTCAATTCCTAAATACGCATAACTATAGCCTGGCAAGGGTTCAACCACATGGATCAAGCTTAATTTTGCACCGGTAAAACCGCGCATACCACGCACTTTGGTAATGATATAATCGGTGTCTTCTGCCAAATCTGTCGCAAATAAAATATGTTTGTACATAACATTTATCCTTTTAAGCTGCCACGATAGTTTTTAAGAAAGCCAATTTTCCTTTTTCAAACACAATTTGAATCATGTCGCTCGGTAAAAATTTTCCTGATAAAATTTCTTCAGCCAGCGGATTTTCAATGTATTGCTGCATTGCACGCTTTAAAGGCCTTGCGCCATACACAGGATCATAGCCAATCGACGCTAAATAATCCAATGCTTCATGGGTCATGCTTAAACTGTAATCTTTTTCTGCTAAACGTGCGCGCAAACGGTCAAATTGAATCTCTGCAATGGATTTAATTTGTTCTCTATCTAAGGGATGAAAGACGACAGTTTCATCAATGCGATTTAGAAATTCTGGACGAAAATGCTGGCCTACCACTTTCAACACCGCTTCTTTCATTTCAAAATAATCGCCATGTTTTGAAATATCTTGGATGAGTTCTGAGCCTAAGTTAGATGTCATCACAATAATGGTATTACGAAAATCAACCGTCCGCCCATGGCTATCGGTCAATCGCCCATCATCCAATACTTGCAATAAAATATTAAACACATCGTGATGCGCCTTTTCCATTTCATCCAGCAAAATAACTGAATAAGGTTTGCGCCGCACCAATTCAGTCAAATAACCGCCTTCTTCATAACCAACATAACCGGGCGGCGCACCCACCAAACGAGCAACAGAATGTTTTTCCATAAATTCGGACATATCAATCCGAATGACTGCTTCTTCTGTATCAAATAAAAAAGCAGCAAGCGCTTTACATAATTCTGTTTTGCCAACACCCGTGGGCCCCAAAAATAAAAATGAACCAATCGGACGCTTGGGATCTGAAAGTCCCGCACGCGAACGACGAATGGCATTACACACTGCATTCACAGCCTGACTTTGTCCAATAATCCGTTTATGCAACGCATCTTCCATATGCAGTAATTTTTCTTTTTCACTTTCAAGCATTTTAGAAACCGGAATATGCGTCCATTTAGAAACGACTTCGGCAATTTCTTCTTCCGTTACTTTGCTGCGTAATAATTGAGTTTCTTTTTTTTCTGCAAGGGAAGCTTCTGTTAATTTTTTTTCAAGTTCTGGAATCAAACCATATTGAAGCTCCGCCATACGTGTTAAATCACCCGCGCGGCGTGCTGTTTCAAATTCTAAGCGCGCACGTTCTAAATCACTTTTAATGGTTTGTGCACCTTGCAGAGTGGATTTTTCATTTTTCCAAATATTTTCTAATTTATCTGATTCACTTTCTAATTTTTTTAATTCTTTCTCTAATTTTTCTAGACGTTTTTTCGATGCCTCATCCGTTTCTTTTTTTAATGCTTCACGCTCAATTTTTAACTGTATGACCCGACGATCAAGCGTATCTAATTCTTCCGGTTTAGAATCAATTTCCATGCGGATGTTGCTCGCTGCCTCATCAATTAAGTCAATGGCTTTATCGGGTAATTGTCTATCTGAAATGTAACGGTGCGATAAAGTCGCGGCTGCCACTAATGCAGAATCAGTTATTTCGACCCCATGGTGTAATTCATAACGCTCTTTTAAGCCGCGCAAAATAGCAATCGTATCGGGAACTGAGGGTTCATCCACCAAAATACGTTGAAAACGCCGCTCAAGCGCTGCATCTTTTTCGATGTATTGACGGTATTCATCCAGTGTCGTTGCGCCTACGCAATGTAATTCACCGCGTGCAAGTGCTGGTTTTAACATATTGCCGGCATCCATAGCGCCTTCCGCTTTGCCTGCACCCACCATCGTATGCAATTCATCAATAAATAAAATAATTTGTCCTTCTTGTTTCGCTAAATCATTTAAGACTGCTTTTAAACGTTCTTCAAATTCACCGCGAAATTTGGCACCTGCAATTAATGCGCCCAAATCAAGCGCTAATAAGCGTTTATCTTGCAATCCTTCCGGTACTTCTCTATTCACGATGCGTTGTGCTAATCCTTCGACAATTGCCGTTTTCCCAACGCCCGGCTCGCCAATTAAAACAGGATTATTTTTGGTGCGGCGTAAAAGCACTTGAATAGTGCGGCGAATTTCTGCATCACGGCCAATGACAGGATCTAATTTTCCTTGTTCAGCGCGCGCCGTTAAATCGATCGTATATTTTTCGAGTGCACGGCGTTGATCTTCTGCATTAGGATCTTGCACAGTTTGCCCTTTACGTTCTTCATCAATGGCTTTTTCAATGGCTTGCTTCACTGCACCCGCTTTTCGAAGCATCTCACCTAAAACACCCGTATCTTCTATTGCTGCTAATAAAAATAATTCACTTGAGATATATTGATCTTTACGTTTTTGCGCGAGTTTATCAGTCACATTTAATAATCGGTTTAAGTCATTAGAGACATGAACTTCGCCTGGTGCACCTTCCACCTGCGGCAAACGTTGAATCGCTGCATCTAATTCTGAACGCAGCACCGCGATATTAGTATTTGCTTTTGTCAAAATAGGACGAATGCTGCCGCCTTCTTGATCGAGCAAGGCTTTCATCACATGGGAAGGCTCAATAAATGCGTGATCACGGCCAACAGCCAAGGATTGAGCGTCCGCCAATGCTGCTTGAAATTTGCTGGTTAATTTATCCATCCGCATTGAAATAACCTCAAAATAAGTGCCGTGACTCATTAATAGATAAGGGCAATCTAGAATAATTCAAGGATAACATTCAAACAGCAGGGATGAAACAAGTGCGTTTGGTGGAAATGGATATGGATTCGCTGATTTATGAGCTTTCATTTATGAAATAGACCAACAAACGAAATAAAAATGCCTAAAATAGTAACAGCAGCAATGAGCATTCCTCCAAAGCGAATAGTCATTTGATTAATTAATTGCTCTCTTACTAAAGTAATTTCTTTTTTTAACGAAGCAACATCACTTTTGGTAGCTAATTTTTCCTCAATTAACTGCGCAATTTCTTCAGCTTGAAATTCTGCTTGGGGCTCAGTAAATCCCACTTCTTTAGCTTTTTTAATATATTTGTGTGTATCAAACATAATCGCATGACTCATTTAATTATCCTTATTGTGCTAATTATACAATTTCTACCAGAAAAAAGCGATTTACTCCCATACAAACATAGCGGGAGTTCCGATCCTAAGGTTTTTTTTATTTCTAGGCGTGTTACCAATGCCAACAGCAATTATTATTTCGACTGCCTAATTTGATGGGTCGTCTGCGATTCGAACGCAGGACCAACAGGTTAAAAGCCTGCTGCTCTACCGACTGAGCTAACGACCCGTTATGAAGGTTTTAACGCTACGTTGAGCGGCTCATAATACAGAATTTAGAAAAAATATCAACGCCCTTTCACATCCCCCCATAAAAACTTATGCAGCTGAATTTGCATGCGAACCTGCAATTGATCGGCCAAAATCCAATCCGCTAATTCCCCTGCTTTCTGTTTTTCAAAACTAGGAGAAAACAGCACTTGGCAATGCTCCGTTAAACAAAATTTTTGCATCATCTCTTTTGCCCATTCATAATCTAAACGATCGCAAATCACAAATTTGATTTGATCATGAGGCAATAAATAATTTAGGTTTTCCAGTTTATTTTTTTCAACCTCCCGAGAGCCGGGAGTTTTAAGATCAATGACTTTAACCACCCGTTTATCAACCAAAGAAACATCGAATGCCCCGCTGGTTTCAAGTGAAACTTCATATCCTGCATCACATAACCGTGTTAACAATGAAATACATGCTTTTTGTGCCAAGGGTTCTCCGCCGGTGACTGTCACGTACTTTGCATTGTAATGAGCAACTTTATTGAGAATATCGTCTATTTCATACCAAGTCCCGCCGGTAAATGCATAGGCCGTATCGCAATAACTGCATCGAAGGGGGCATCCGGTTAAACGAATAAAAAAAGTCGGCAAACCAACCGTGCGAGTTTCGCCTTGTAGCGAAAAAAAAAGTTCAGTAATACGTAAGCGGTTCATCGTCTTAGCTGTCAATGACCCGCCGTTTTGATTTCTCTTAATTGCTGAGTGGCTAAACGAGCAGGCGTCGAACCCGGATAATGTGTAATGACTTTTCTAAAAGTAGATTTTGCTTCCGCCCATTTAAATTCGGCTGCATAAATCATCCCAAGTTTAAGTTGTGCATCTGATACTTTCGGACTGTCGGGATAGTTCTTTACTACCTTCGCAAACTCAACAGCCGCTTCAGCATTTTTACTTTGCAATCCATATAACTCGCCCAGCCAATAATGCGCATTTGCAGCAAATTGTCCTGAAGGGTATTTGGACAGCATTTTTTGTAATGTAGCAATTGCTGCATCATATTTTTTTGCTTTAATCAAATCATAGGCTGTTTGATAAATATTAAGTTCTTCTTGACCGCCCATAGCCGACAAGTTATCAGCTGCTGCTACTTTGTTCTTGATCGCTTTTGCAGCTTTAGGTGCTGCAGATGAAACATCCGGCGTGTCTGCAATCACTGATTCTTGAGGGGCCGTTGCTGGTGCAAGTGATTTTGGCTTTGCTTTAATAACAGATGGTTTTACCTTAGAAGTGGTTTTGACAGACGCATCGTCACTCAGAGATACACCCGCTGGTGCAGCTTGAACATTTACCATCTGCTGACTCAGCCGCTTGTCTAAATCAGAATACATCGCCTTCTGCTGGCCCTGCATTTGCTGCAGTGTATGGGTCAACTCTTCGACTTGGCCGCGCAGCGATTGCACTTCAGATTGCATAGCATTTAATTTAGCAGCTGCATCCGAATGTTCCAAATTGGTCATTTGCTGCTCGATACGATTGACACGTTGATCCATATTCAACGGTTGCGGCGGCGGAACATATTGCTGTTGCTCAACTGAGGCAGATGGCTGCGCTGCAGGGGGGGCAGAAATAGGAGAAGATGCAGTTCCTGCATCCGACTGCCCATCAAATTGAGGGGGATAATTATCCACATCAAAAACAGGGGCATCTTCTGCAAAAATGGGTGAAGCGATGCTTAATAACATCGCCGCCATCAAAACTCGTTTAAAAAATGCGATCCGCATAAAAGTCTCTCAAATTTAGCCCGTTGATTTAGCAATAATAGCACGGCGATCCAACTGATAATCTTGTTCCGTACGTCCCGAAACAGCCGGCCGTTCTGCGCCATAACTCACAACCCTAATTTGTTTGGGATTCACACCACGTGATTTTAAAAGATCCAATACCGCATTTGCACGATGCTCTCCTAAACCAACATTATATTCACGACTGCCGCGCGGATCAGTATGGCCTTCTAGGATAATTTTTGTGTGTGGATGTGCAACTAAATAATCTGCGTTTGCTAAAATAGCAGGCTTATCTTCTTCATGCACATCACTTTTATCAAAATCAAAATAATAGGTTCGTTGTGCAACTAAAGGTGAACGCGTTCCAGCGCCTTGGCCGCCATAACTAGTATTTTCTCCCAAACCTGATGAATGCGCACCGCCTGCATCTGCTGTCATCATTCTTGAATCATCACCGCTGCCAGCATATTTATTCTTCTTCGTGGTAGAACATGCGCTTAACGCGATGATACACCCCACACCAATAACACATAATAATTTTTTTAATTTCATGACCTTTCTCCCTTAAAAAATAATGTCAAGATAAATAAGGCGACCAAGCAGGATCTTGTACTTCGCCCTCACGCGCTGGTAAACGTAATTGCACACTCCCATCGCTTGCAACCATAGCCAATACACTACGGCCCGCATAAAGAGTGCCATATAATACCATACTACCATTTGGCGCTACACTAGGAGATTCATTATCCGTCCCCGATGAATTAGTCAACACTCTAAATGTACCTGTATCTAAATCAAGAATACCTATGTTAAACAAATTAGTTTCTCGATTTAGTATCGTAATATGGTTGCCGTCAGGCGCAAATGACGCACGCGCATTATAGTTACCTTGATAAGTAATACGAGAAATAGCACCTGTTGCTAAGTTTTTTTGATAAATCTGCGGATTGCCGCTGCGGTTTGAGGTAAAAATAATTGATCTGCCGTTCGGTGACCAGGCAGGCTCTGTATTGATAGACCAATCATGTGTCACCGGTGTTAAGCGGCGAGAAGCGACATCCATAAGATAAATATTAGGCGAACCCTCTTTTGAAAGCACTAGAGCAAGTTTTCTACCATCAGGCGACCAAGCAGGTGCACCATTAATCCCAGGGAAATCACTCATTAACCGCCGGCTGCCCGTTGCAACATCTTCAACATAAATGGCTGCATGTTTATTTTCAAAAGAAACATAGGCAATTTGTTTCCCATTCGGTGACCAAGCAGGGGACATAATAGGATCATTTGAAATTAATAAAGGCCTTGGGTTATAACCATCGACATCAGATACTTCAAGTATGTAACGCGTTGATAAATTATCATATGAACGCTGCACGACAATATAGGCCAAACGCGTTGAGAAAATACCGCGCACGCCTAAAATCTGCCGGTAAATTAAATCACTGATATGATGCGAAAGTGAACGCAGATCTCCTTCAGGGACAATGAATTTTTGCTTAAGCAAAGGTAAATTATTAGCAGCATTTTTATCTTTAAATGTTTCTAATAATTGGAAACTCACTTGATATTGATCACCGCCCACTTGTTCGACTTTACCGACCACCATCGTATCAGCACCGATGCTGCGATAATAACTCATCGGCATTTCACGGCCTAAAGCGCCGCCATTGTATACATTAAAGCGCCCGCTATTTTTTAAATCGTTCCTAATGATGGCCGAAACATCTTGCGAAGGTGTTTTGCCTTGGACAGTAAAAGGCAAAATAGCAATGGGGACAGCGCTTGAAACACCGCGAGTCAATTCCATGCTGAGCATGGCAAACGCGTTGTGAAAAAATAGGGGCAGGATGCATACTAACACCCTTATAATTAACTTGAACATAGCAATCAAAATACCTTTCTATATAAAATAACCCATGCCATTTTTATATCATATCTTATCTTATAAAGAAATCTGTACCCGCTACACATTTTCACTAATATTTTGCACCGAACTCGCTGTAAACTCGTGCGCCAAAGAAGGACGGCTAAATAATTGACCCTGCATGATCATACAGCCCAATTCATGTAACAATTTTTTCTGTTTCTGGCTTTCAACACCTTCTGCAATCACTTTAGCTTGTAAACTTTTAGCTAACGCAATAATCATTTTTACAATGGCTTCGCTTTCTTTATTCACAGCAATATCATGAATTAATGAAGTATCTATTTTAAAAATATCTAACGGTAAACGGCGTAGATAACATAAAGGCAAGTAACCCGCACCAAAGTGATTCACAGCAATTTGTACACCTAGATGTTTTAACATATGCAGCATTTTTTCCAACTGTTCAATCTTGCTAAGCAAAGACGCTTCCGTAATTTCTAAAATTAACTTACTCGGATCTAAACGCATTTCTTGCAACAACTGAGAAAGTTTATGGACAAAATGCGCATTTTCCAGTTGTTTCAAAGAAATTTTGACAGCAATCGCGGGCGGAATAAAATTTTGTTCTTGCCATCGCACCATCTGCTGACACGCATTGCGTAATAACCATTCATTAATAGCAACCATTCTACCGCTATTTTCTGCAACTTTTATAAACTCCGAAAACTCAATCACGCCAAAATCCGGCTGCTGCCATTGCAAAAAAGCTTCCATGCATACAACTTGCTTAGTTTCAATATTAAATTGAGGTTGATAATAAATACTGAATTCTTGATAAACCGTCTCACTATGCAAACTTGACGTCAGCATTAATTCACGCCGGCTTAAAGTATGCATTTCCTCATGATAAAATTGGTACGTATTACGCCCGCGGGATTTTGCTTGATGCATGGCAAGATCCGCATTTTTTAGCAGAGTTTTTCCATCATGCCCATCTAAAGGAAAAACTGCGATACCAATGCTCGCCGTCGTATATAATTCTTGTCCATCAATAAGAAAAGGCTGAGAAATGGCATCTAATAAACGCTGCGCAAGGTAAGCCGCTGTCTCTGCTTTTGCAATTTGTGAAAAAATAAATACAAATTCATCGCCTGCAAACCGGCTTAACGTATCTACCTGGCGCACACAGGTCGATAAACGTGCCGCCACCTCTTTTAACAGCAGATCACCCATATCATGGCCCAATGCATCATTAATCATCTTAAAGCCGTCGAGATCTAAACACATCACACTGCACGTCAACTGATGACGAATACTTTGCTGCACAGTCAGTGCTAATCTATCTTCAAACAATTTTCGGCTGGGCAATCCTGTTAAAAGATCTATCAATACATCATAGGAAATTTTTTCTTGTAACGCACGTAAATTTGTCGTTAACTGGGTTTGATGCTCTCGCTCTCGCAATAAATCTTGCCGAACAGCAGCGAGTTGTTGTTTTAATATTTTGTTTTTCCGTGACACATACCAAAAACCGAGCAACACTGCCGCACTGATAATAACAGCACTGATAATCTGAAGTTGCAGCACCGTAATCCCTCCATGATCCGCTATTTAACCATTTCAGCCTAGCATCAGAAGCATAATTCGTGCAACATATCTTCTTTTCTATAAGGAAATAAACATGTTAAGAATTTTAACATCATCCCATACTCGAAACCGATTGTTTACACAAACTAGCCTGCCAAATAATATTGCTCTCAACGAGAAAATTTTTCTCGTTGTAACTGATAAAGGAGGAACATTTGTCGATAAAGGCTGCAATATTCCCCACCGTGCATTTGATGCCGTATTAAAAAAACACGGTGTCCATCTTAGCTCTAAACAAATTCGCAAACCAATGGGAAAAAGCAAAGACATCCATCTCAAAGAGCTAATGAATCTTCCCCAGTTTCAAAAACAATGGCACCGTAAACCTTCACAACAAGATTTTGAAACGCTATATGCAGATTATAATCAATTACAAAATGAATTGTTACAAAATGTAGATCTCATTCCTTTTGCAGAAGAAACAATAAAAACACTTCAACAACACCAAGTTCCTCTTGCATTTACAACAGGATTTCCAAGCGCCACCACTCGTATTGTATTAAACAAAGTAGCGGCAAGCTTGGGTCATCCTAAAGTTGTTATTTCTGCAGATCAAGTATCCGACAAATCTCGTGGCAGCATGGTTGAAGAAGCATTAATACAATATAAAATTTCATCAAAAAATTATGAGCGCGTAGTCTTTCTCAGTGATTCCCATAATGACATCCATGATGTCAGCAGAAGATATCCGGAAATACAGCGCATTGGCATAACAGGTTATAGCGTACTTCTTAATATCGATAATTTTGATCAAGTCCCTACGCAGATTTTAAACCAAAAAAGACAAAAAGCGGCTGAAATATTAACTAAAGCAGGCGCACATAAAATCATTATTTATTTACACGAACTACCCAGCATGCTCTATCAAATAGGTAACGAATTAGATCAACGAGGCGTATTATCACAGCGTATATTAGCTTTCCCAGCTAGACGAATTTAAAATGTTTTCTGGTTTTACTTTTAATACGAATTGTCTGAATATCTCAAAAGCATCAGGATCGCTTGGGACAGGTAAAGGAGATGACTTTAATACCGCGGTACGTGCTGAGCGATCCAGTATATCATCTCCGCTGCTTTTGAGAATTTCGACTGTCAATATCATGCCTCCCGGCGCCACACGAATCAATAATTCCGTACGCAAACTTTTATCTACCGTCTTTGGAATTAACCAATTTTGGCTGATGGTTTGCAAAATAAGCGCTTTATATTTATTGACTTCTCCACGCACTTCTTGCACACGCGCGCCTGAAAGATGTTTTTTTTCTTGCTGTGTTTGCTGTTGCAAAGAACGTGCCGATAATTGTTTCATTTCTTTTTCAAAAGCCGCGGCAATTGCTTTTTGTTTAGTAATTTTTTTACGCTGATTGGTTTCTTTTTTAATGTCAGATAATAATTGCTCGGCAATTTTATTTTGCTGCTGTTTTTGTTTTTTATTTAAAATAGCAATCGATTTTTCTTTCGCAGGCTGCAGCAGAAGCGGTTTAACTGCAGCAGGCGTTACGAGAGGCTTGTCCGGTAATGGTGAAATTTTAAGGGGAAGAGGTAAAGTGTTTACGACTCTCGCATTGATAATTTCAGTATTTTTCGCTGAATTTTCTAAAACCGGCATAGCAGAATTAAAATCAAAACTCACGATTAAAGCAAATAATGCCATACCATGCAGCAATATCGAAAAGAAAAAAGATTTCGAATATCGCGCCTGACTCGATTGCATATTAGCTGCCTGCTGGAACAGGAGGAGATTCAGTAATGAGACCCACACTTTTAGCGCCTGCTTGCTGCAGTAATGACATTGCCTCCACTACTTTGCCATAATTTGCATTTTTATCACCGCGTACTAACACAGGGCGCTGCTCTGTTGATGAGGCTTCATTCGATAATTCCGTGGAGACCGTATGACCTAATACCCGCGCAGTTAAAGGTTCATTCGGTTTACTTGCTATGTTCAAATAAAAATTGCCGTTTGCATCAACAGTGACAATTAAAGGTTCTTTTTGATCGGGCGGAACTGCTTTTGCTTCAGTCTTCGGTAAATCAATTTTTACACCTTGCGTTAATAAAGGCGTCGTAATCATAAAAATAACTAACAACACCAACATCACATCGATAAAAGGCACAACATTCATTTCAGAAGACATCGATCGACGGGCACTGCGTTGATTCAGAAGTTGCATAGATTACTCCGTCACAACAGTCGTTGCAGGCGGCGTGAAAGAAAACTGCGCTTCTCGAAATAAAATATTAGCAAATTCATCTTGAAACACATCAAAGCGGTTAAGCAAACGATTAATTTCGGTAGAATAACGATTGTAAGCAACCACCGCAGGAATAGCGGCAAATAAACCCATCGCGGTTGCAATCAATGCTTCTGCAATCCCGGGCGCCACCATCGCAATGGTTGCTTGCTGCACATGCGCCATCGCCCGAAACGATAACATAATGCCCCACACGGTACCGAACAAACCAACATAAGGGCTAGTTGAACCGACCGTTGCAAGCACGGGCAAATGTAATTCGAGTTTATCTTGCTCACGCATTTGCGCACCACGCATAGCGCGCTTGCTGCTTTCAACAACATCTTCTGCCTTCACATGAGATTGTTGTTTACGCAAACGCAAAAATTCTTTAAATCCCGCTTGAAAAATCGCCTCGGTGCCGCGCGTCTCATTTCGCTGTGTACTTTCTGCATATAGTTTTGCTAAATCACCGCCTGACCAAAAAGCATTTTCAAATTCAGAAGATTGTTGGTTCGATTGCTTTAAATAAAAACCGCGCTGCAAAATGTAAGTCCATGATACAATCGATGCGCCTATCAATAGCAGCATGACCAATTTGACCACGAGGCCTGCATTGATAAAATAGCCCCATAAAGAAGAATCCATCATCATTTTTTTATTCCCCTCATCTGATATTTAATTGCGCCTTGTTTCCTAAGGCCAATTATACACCTACCTATTCCATCTCCTCAAACAAACTTAAGTTTTTCTGTATAGTTTTTTCAGGCATCGGCAAGCCGAAATAGGCATACGCGTGACGGGTTGCCACACGCCCGCGGGAAGTTCGCATCATGAACCCTTGTTGAATTAAGAACGGTTCAATCACATCTTCAAGCGTACCACGCTCTTCGTTAATTAACGCCGCCAAACTATCAATGCCAACAGGGCCGCCATCACATTTTTCAATTAAGGCAAGTAATAATTTACGGTCCATCAGATCAAACCCCTGTACATCAACATCTAATAATTCCAACGCTTCTTGTACAACGCCCTGACGAATTTGTCCATTTGCTTTTACTTCCGCATAATCACGCACGCGGCGTAATAGTCGGTTAGCAATACGCGGTGTGCCGCGCGAACGTTTTGCAATTTCTTCAGCAGCCAAGGTATCAATCGTTACTTTTAAAATATTAGCAGAACGCTCGACAATCTGCGTCAATTCTTTCAATGGGTAAAATTCCAATCGCTGCACAATGCCAAACCGATCCCGTAAAGGAGAAGTTAATAAACCCGCGCGTGTGGTCGCACCAATTAAGGTGAAGGGTGGTAAATCTAATTTAATCGAACGCGCTGCAGGGCCTTCGCCAATCATAATATCTAACTGATAATCTTCCATCGCAGGATACAAAACTTCTTCTATCACAGGACTTAATCGATGAATTTCATCAATAAACAATACATCGCGTTCTTGCAAATTAGTCAGCAATGCAGCGACATCACCAGGACGTTCCAGCACAGGGCCTGATGTTTGACGTAAAGCAACCCCCAATTCATTTGCAACAATGTGCGCTAACGTTGTTTTGCCTAATCCGGGCGGACCAAAAATTAAAACATGATCGAGTGCATCACCGCGCGCCCGCGCTGCTTTGATAAAAATATCCATTTGCAGGCTGACATGAGGCTGCCCAATATAATCTTTTAATACTTTGGGACGGATGGCTTTATCGATGGGATCTCCCTCTTGCGATTTCGGTGACACTACCCGTTCTGCTTCTTCTTTCATACGACCATCTCCCTTAAGGCTTTACGGATGATTGCTTCACTGCTCATTTCACCATCATCGACTTTCGCAACTACACGGGATGCTTCTTGAGGTTTATATCCTAATGCAATTAACGCAGAAATAGCATCTTGCACGATCGAATAACGTGCATTGCGCGGAGCATCAGAAGATAATATTTGTAAAGTCGAAGAAGATTCTTGCCAGCCAGATAATTTATCACGCATCTCAATGATTAACCGATCTGCCGTTTTTTTACCAACTCCCGGCAACCGAACTAAACTCGCTGCATCTTGATGAAGAATGCAATCGACAAATTCTTGAGGCCCAATACTCGATAAAATCGTTAAACCCAAACGGGGGCCAACGCCATTCACTTTTAATAAGGTGCGAAACAATAAACGCTCTTCGCGTGCAAAAAAACCGTATAAATGGTGAGCATCCTCACGCACAACAAAATGAGTAAAAAGTGTCACGGGCTGGCCGATGTCTGGTAAGCGGTAAAAAGTGCTCATCGGCGCATCTATTTCATACCCGACCCCTTGAACATCTAACAAAAGTTGCGGCGGCTGTTTTTCTCGAATAATTCCGTGTAGTTGGCCTATCATATTTTTTTATCCTTATTTCACTTTTGCCATTTTACCCGCTTGTCATTGCTGCGTCATTATTGATATATTGGGCAATTCAAAAGTGATGCGAGAAACATATGGATTCAGCGATGCGCCCGATAAAATCTGCGATGACGCAGATTATCTTCATGAGCCGCTGGTTACAGGTTCCTTTGTACTTTGGCTTAATCGTTATATTAGGCGCATATGGATATCGATTTTTAATTGAACTTTTTTTGTTGATGAGCCATATTCATAATTTTGATGATACGCACATTATGTTGGGTGTTTTAGACTTAATTGATGTTGTAATGATTGCAAACTTATTAATTATGGTGATTATTGGCGGTTATGAAACATTTATTTCACCCCTGCACCTGCAAAACCATCCTGAACAGCCTGAATGGCTGGACGAAGTCAATGCCGGCACCATGAAAGTCAAGCTTGCGCTTGCATTGATTGGGATTTCATCGATCCATTTATTACGAACATTTATTGATCCCTCTAAAATATCTACTTTTTCTGTCATGTGGCAAGTTATTATTCATTTGACGTTAGTTCTTTCTGCCCTCTCCATTGCGCTCACCAACTATCTTTTAACTAAAGAAAAACGTTATGGACAATAATCGTGCCAACTCGCGCGTTTGCTCTGCAAAGCAACTTTAGAAAATCGCGTGTGCGCGTGACATAAATTTATACACCCTTTACAAACATATCACAAGATGATATGATTAAATATAAACATATCTTAAAATGATATAATAATGATCCAGAAAGACAAAACAATAGAAAATCTGCTTGATTTAGATGGCATAAGATATGTTATTGATGATCAACTAGGACTGTGGGTTAAATTCGAAGTGAAAAAAGTTACCGCAACTAAAGAGAGACCGCATGGAATAAGGTATTCGCTTACATTGCATGATCGTTTTAATAAGCGGATGATAGGATTTGATAATGCGCATGCCATTCAGCACAGGGGAAAAAGAAAAATTTCGCCTAAAATAACGTATGATCATTGGCATCGAGGTAATTCAGATCAAGGGCGACCTTATCATTACCTAAATGCTGGAAAATTGCTCGAAGATTTTTGGAAAGAAGTGAGTGAAATCCAGCGACTATCAGAGGAGAATAAGAAATGATTTCTAGCAAACATAAAGTGATTAAAGTAGGCATTATGCCACTTCCGGATTTTAAAAAACGTACTATAGCTATAGCAAAAGGTAAGTATAAACCAAAAAAGAACGAACCTAAAATTTGGTTTAATTCTATTAAGTCACTTGCCCATGTTTTATCGGAGGAAAATCAAGAATTACTTAAGTTAATTGTGGAAATTCATCCCACGTCTATTAAGGAATTAGAAACCGCCACAGGTAGAAAATCCAATAATTTGTTAAGAACCCTTAGAACAATGGAAAGTTATGGATTTATAAAATTAAAAGAAGGAAAAAATAAAAGAGGAAGAGCCCCGCTTATCCCAGAAGTTCTTTATAGCTCAGTCAAGATAGAAGTAAATTTTTTGTGTGAAACTAAATGCTTTTAACATAAAAAGGGCTTTGTAGCAGTTCCGATTCATTTTTCAACAGCTTCTTTATCAGGACGATAATCGCGCCAACTCGCGCGTTTGCCCTGCAAAGCAACTTTAGAAAATCGCGTGTGCGCGTGACACAAAGCAATGGCCAAAGCATCAGCTTCATCGGCTTTCAGTGTCTGAGAAATATTTAATAAGCGTTTGACCATATGCTGAACTTGATTTTTATCGGCAGCACCATACCCAACAACCGCCTGTTTAATTTGCCGCGCAGAATATTCGGCCATAGTGATCCCGCCAAAAGCAACAATGGCAGCACCGCGCGCTTGTCCTAGTTTTAAAGCAGAATTAGGATTTTGATGCATAAAAACTTGTTCGATAGCCGCTTCCTTGGGTTGATGTAATTCCATCATCGTTTTTAATTTTAAGAAAATGTTTTGTAAACGCTCACTCACTGGTGCTGTTGATAAAGAAAGACAACCACTATCGACATAATGACTTTGGTTTCCTTCCCATTTAATGATCCCATACCCTGTAAAACGTGATCCAGGATCGATCCCTATAATAATTGTCATGCCGCCATTCCATCCTCACACCGACAAATCATTTAACACTTCTTCAGGCACATCCGCATTCGAATAAACTTCTTGCACATCATCTAATTCTTCTAGCGCATCAATCATATTAAATAATTTTTCTACTGCTTCCCTGTCAGTAATCGGTACGTTAGTTTCTGCAATCATCGAAACATCCGCACTCACAGGTTGATAACCCGCTGCAATAAACGCATTTTTTGTTTTTAAAAAATCATCTGGTAAAGTCATCACTTCAATACTTCGATCATCATTCACAATCACGTCTTCTGCATGATATTCTAATGCTAACTCCATCACGCGCTCTTCATCAGCGCCCGGTGCAAAAGTGATTTGGCCGCGCTTATTAAAAAGATAAGAAACAGAACCATCTGTTCCTAAATTTCCACCGTATTTTGTAAATGCGTGCCTCACTTCAGCAACCGTTCGATTACGATTATTGGTCATGCAATCAAGCATGATGGCAACACCGGAAGGCCCATAACCTTCATAGCGTACTTCTTCAACATCACTGCCTTCAAGCCCGCCTGCTCCGCGTTTAATAGCACGATCAATCACATCTTTTGACATGTTGGCCGTTAACGCTTTATCGAGTGCTGCGCGCAAACGCGGGTTAGTATCTGCGTCCTTTCCGCCTAATCTAGCAGATACTGTGATTTCACGAATTAATTTGGTGTATAATTTGCCTTTGACCGCATCTTGTTTAGCTTTGCGGTGTTTGATATTAGCCCATTTACTATGCCCTGCCATAAATCTCTCTTATGCAGTTTGTGTCTTATTGACTGCTGTATCTTGTTTAATCCGAATACCTAATTCAATTAATTGCGCGGGATCAACTGTTGATGGTGCATCAGTCAATGGACAACTTGCCGTTTGAGTTTTTGGAAATGCAATGACATCGCGGATCGATTCAGAGCCTGTCATCCACATCGCCAATCGATCAATACCCAATGCAATGCCCCCGTGCGGCGGACAGCCAAATTTAAGCGCCGTTAATAAATGGCCAAATTTTTCTTTGGCCGCATCCTCCGAAATATTTAATGCACGAAACACTGCCATTTGCATCTCAGGTGAATTAATGCGAATAGAACCACCGCCAATTTCAGTGCCGTTAATCACCATGTCATAGGCACGCGCAACTAATTCACTGGGATTTTTTTCTAATTCTTTCACATCATTAATTTTAGGCGCAGTAAAAGGATGGTGGCACGCAGACAAACGTCCCTCGCCTTTTTCAAACATGGGAAAATCAACGACCCACAATACCCGCCAATTATTTTCAACAAGCCCTCGATCATGTCCCACTTTAACGCGTAATGCACCCAATGATTCATTCACAATGGACGCTTTATCCGCGCCAAAGAAAATAATATCGCCGACTTTTGCTTTAGTACGTTCAATCACGGTTTTAACAACCTGTTCTGGAATGAATTTTAAAATCGGTGATTGCAATCCATCCGCATTAAATTTGATATAAGCAAGACCTTTCGCGCCAAACAGAGCAACATATTGCGTGTAATCATCGATTTCTTTGCGGCTTAACTCAGCACCACCCGGCACACACAAGGCAGCAACGCGGCCTTCATGATCATTCGCGGGACCTGAAAATACTTTAAATTCGACTTGCTTCATCACATCGTTCATATCAATCAATTCAAGCGGAATGCGCAAATCCGGTTTATCAGAACCATAACGGGACATCGCTTCTTGATAACTCATGCGCGGAAAGGGATCGGGCAATTCTACTTTTAATAATTCAGAAAATAAACCGCGCATCATGCCTTCCATGATTTTTTGAATCTCTTCTTCATTTAAAAAAGATGTCTCAACATCAAGCTGGGTAAATTCCGGTTGACGTTCCGCACGCAAATCTTCATCACGAAAACAACGCACGATTTGATAATAACGATCAATGCCTGCCATCATCAATAATTGTTTAAATTGCTGTGGTGATTGCGGTAATGCAAAAAAATTACCGGGCTTAGTGCGGCTTGGCACCAAATAATCGCGCGCACCTTCAGGTGTTGCTTTTGTCAAGAAAGGCGTTTCAACATCTAAAAATCCGCGCTCATCTAAATAACGGCGAATATAACGAATAATTGCCGCACGAAATACCATACGGTTTAACATTTCAGGGCGGCGCAAATCAAGATAGCGATAGCGTAATCGCGTTTCTTCACCTACATCATGAAATTCATCGATGGGAAATGGCAGCGGTTCAGAACGATTTAAAATAGTTAATTCGAGTCCCTCCACTTCTACTTCACCCGTCGGTAATTCGCGATTAACAGTACCTTCAGGACGAAGCCGTACACGCCCTTTGACTTGCAACACATATTCACTTCGGAGAGATTCTGCAATTTTAAAGGCATCTTTGTTGGAAGGTGCCACGACTACTTGTACGATCCCTTCACGGTCTCGTAAATCTAAAAAAATAACGCCGCCGTGATCACGACGTCTGTGAACCCAGCCGGCTAATTGGACTTCTTGCTCCAATAATTTTGGTGTAATGTGACCGCAATAATGACTACGCATTGTGTTAACCTTTCGATTTTAATTCTGAATTGCCCTTGGGCTGCACCACTCCAAGAGAGATGACAAATTTTAATGCTTGGTCTACGCTCATATTCAGTTCAATCACATCTTTGCGTGGCACCATCATTAAAAAACCTGATGTAGGGTTAGGAGTCGCGGGAATAAAAAGACTAATCATCGGTTCCCCGTTAAATGATTTATTCACTTCAGGCGTTGAATCACCGGTTTGAAATGCAATGCTCCACATGCCGGTATGTGGAAATTGTACTAATAAGACTTTACGAAAAGATTGGCCCCCCGGCGTAAATAATGTATTTAATACTTGTTTCACACCCAGATAAATTGTTCGAACGAGAGGAATGCGTGCGATAAATGCATCCCATAATGCGACAACTTTTCTACCCAGAAAATTAGCGGCCACCACACCCGTCAAAAAAATCACGAGTAAGGTAATCACCACATTGATCCCGGGAATATGAAAACCGATCAGGGCATCCGGCTGATATTGGGCTGGCAACAGGAGTAAAGCACCTCCTAAAATTTCAACCAAAAAATTAATGACGAGAATGGTCACCCATAAGGGCAGCCAAACTAATAATCCTGAAATAAAATAACGTCGTATATAAGACATAGTTAACTCTCTTGGCCTTTCGATGAAGAAGAAGTCCCGCCCGCTGACGGCTTGTCTGTAGTTTGTTTAGTCTCTGTTGTGCTCTCAGTTTTTTTCTCTTGTTTATCTTTGGGTTCAGGCTTACCTTTATGACGAAAATCTGTCGCATACCAGCCTGTCCCTTTTAATTGAAAACCGGCCGCCGAAACCAGCTTTTGTAAAGATTCAGAATGACAAGCCGTGCACGTGGTAAGCGGCGCCTCAGACATTTTTTGAAATGCCTCTAGTTGATGTCCGCAATTCGTGCATTGATACTCATAAGTTGGCATAGCATACCCACACTTTCATTGAAAGTGCTGTATTTTAGCAGGAATTAAGGGAAAGGCGATAGGTTAAGGTTCCCTTTTTCAAAGGAATCTTGATAAACTCTGCCATATAAAAATAAAATTAGGAATCTGTCTGTTATGCCGACTTCCATTTTAATCACCGGCTGCTCAACTGGCATTGGTTTATGTGCAGCGGAAATACTCCAAAAAAATGGGTATCGTGTATTTGCCTCCGCCCGTAAAGAAAGTGACGTTGCCAAATTGCGTTCGCTTGGATTGGAAAGCGTGAAGCTCGATGTGGATTCCTCTGACTCAATACGCACCGCACTTCAGGACATTTTAAATAAAACCGGCGGCACACTCGATGCACTTTTTAATAATGCGGGTTTTGTAGAAGCCGGTGCTGTTGAAGATTTAACGCGTGAGAGGATGCGCGCGCAATTTGAAACGAATGTGTTTGGCGCGATGGAATTAACAAATTGCGTGATCCCCATCATGCGCAAACAAGGACATGGCCGCATTATTCAAAATACGTCTATTTTGGGCATTGTTGCAATGCCGCTACGCGGTGCTTATAACGCTTCTAAATTTGCCTTAGAAGGATTCACACACACGTTACGACAAGAATTACGAGGAACAGGTATTTTTGTTTCCATCATTGCACCAGGCCCTATTTATAGCGCATTGCGGCAAAATGCATTGTTGCATTATGAAGAACATTTAGCTAAACGAAATACAATACATCGTGAACTTTACGATAAAATGAAAAAAACTTTTTCTGCTTTATCTGATCGTGACAAACGTTTTACAAAAAATCCTGACGCTGTCGTAAAAAAATTATTGTTAGCGCTTGAAAGCAAACGACCAAAAGTCCATTATTACGTGCCATTCTCCGCACATTTTTTTGCGTTTTTAAGGCGTGTTTTGCCAGAATCAACGCTAGATGCTTTAATGGAAAAAATTAATCAAAGTGAAATGGAAGCGTAAGATGAATACTATTCTTGTTCTTTATTACAGTCGTTATGGCGCTGTTAAACAAATGGCGCATCATATTGCGCGCGGTGTGGAATCTGTACCCGATGTAGAAGCACGTATTCGTACGGTGCCTTCTGTTTCGCCCAACACAAAAGCAACAGAACCGGAAATCCCAGAAAGCGGTGCACCATACGCAACACTTGAAGATTTAGAAAAATGTGATGGGCTCGCACTGGGAAGCCCGACTCGTTTTGGTAATATGGCAGCCCCGATGAAATATTTTTTAGATAGCACGAGCGGTTTATGGTTGTCAGGTAAATTGGTCAACAAACCCGCTGCTGTTTTTAGTTCAACTGCAAGTTTACATGGCGGTCAAGAAACCACATTGCTCAGCATGATGCTGCCGCTTTTGCATCAGGGATTTATTTTAATGGGCATCCCCTACACCGAAAATGATTTAAACACGACACGCACTGGCGGCACTCCTTACGGTGCAACACATTATGCAGGAACTGACGGCAAAAATCCCGTGAGTGAAGAAGAACAACGGTTATGCTTTGCACTTGGGAAGCGATTGGCAACCGTTTCAGTCAAATTAAATTCCCGCGGTTAGATTGATAAACCTATGAAAAAAATCCATGGATTTAATTTAATTGAAATGATGATTGTTTTAATCATCATTAGCATTTTAAGTGCCATTTGTATTCCTCTTTATTCAGAACATTTAAGTCATGCTTATCGTTTAGAAGCAGAAATCAATTTAGTAAAATTAGCCGGCGCATTAGAAACTTACTATCTTTTGAATAACACGTATCAAAACGCAACACTTGATGAATTACATTTTGAAAAAAACATTGCTGACAATCAATATGAATTAGCTATCACATCCGAAACAGAAAATGATTTTAGAGTGCAAGCGATTCCTATTCATCAACAAGCTGAACGTGATACAGCTTGCGGAACATTATCGCTTAATTCAAATGGGGAAAAACAAATATCCGGCGGAAGTCCACTCACAGAATGTTGGCTGACTGCTTAACAAACCAAAGCAACGCCTTTATCATCCAAAATTTCACCTTCAGCATTCGGATAAACCGTACGTACCCGGCCTGATTGATTCAGCACAATTGCAAAAACAGCATGATTTGTTTTTTCGTGACAAAACCAAAACGTACCATTTTCAGCATTCGGTAATCCTGAAGGCAAAAATTCAAGAGAAGTATGGTTTAAGGGAAAAGCGCGCCAATGTAAAGTTCCATTCATCATTAAATTTTGAAACAAATAAATCATATGACCATCGATTGTTGAAATCAACCATGCATTATTCCATTGAGACACACACGTATGATGATCACTGCTTCCACAAAGTAATACATGAGTGTTGCGCGCAATCGCTTCCGTGCGTGCTAAATGAATCGCGCGCAATAATTGTGAATGCAGGGTGTCTTCTTCTGCATATTCTTTAAATAAATTTAAAGCGGGAATAGCGATGGCAGTCAAAATAGCTAAGATCGTCAACGCGATTAAAAGTTCAAGCAGAGAAAACCCCAGTGTTTTTGTTGCCATATTATTTTATTTGGTTGAAGGCCGCATATGCGGAAATAAGATAACATCACGAATGGAAGGAGAATTCGTAAATAACATGACTAAACGATCAATACCAATTCCTTCACCTGCCGTTGGCGGCATGCCATATTCTAATGCCATAATATAATCTTCATCATAAGGCATTGCTTCATCATCCCCTGCTTCTTTATTACAAACTTGTTTTCTAAAACGTTCTGCTTGATCATCCGCATCATTTAATTCAGAAAATCCGTTAGCAATTTCGCGTCCGCCAACAAACATTTCAAACCGATCCGTCACAAAAGGATTTTGATCATTGCACCGTGCAAGAGGCGATACTTCTGCCGGATATTCAGTAATAAAAGTAGGTTGAATTAATTGGTCTTCCACGGTCTTTTCAAAAATATCACATTGAATTTTTCCAAGGCCGTGATTTTCTTGGGTGGGAATATCTAATTGCTTTGCAATTTTTTGCGCACCCAAAAGTGTGTCTAAATCCGCTTTTTTAAATTTTGGATTAAAATGCAAAATGGATTCAAGCAATGTCATGCGTATAAAAGGTTTACTTAAATCAATCGTCTGGTCCTGATAAGAGAGCATCGTCGTCTGAAAAAGAGACTGCGCTAAATAACGCATTAATTCTTCCGATAAATCCATCAAGTCATGATAATCTGCATACGCTTGATAAAATTCCAGCATCGTAAATTCTGGATTATGACGCGTAGACAATCCTTCATTACGAAAATTACGATTAATTTCATATACCCGCTCAAAACCGCCCACCACTAATCTTTTTAAATAAAGTTCTGGTGCAATACGCAAATAAAGCGGCATATCCAACACATTATGGTGCGTCACAAAAGGACGCGCAGCAGCACCGCCCGGTAGAATTTGCATCATGGGTGTTTCCACTTCTAAAAAATCACGCTCTTTCAAAAATTGACGAATAGCATCAACGATTTTGGTGCGCATTAAAAATGTTTGGCGGGTTGTTTCATTCATCATCAAATCTAAATAACGTTGGCGATAACGTAATTCCTGATCCGTTAAACCGTGATATTTATCAGGTAAAGGACGCAACGATTTAGTCAACAATTCAATTTTCTGCGCTCGCACAGATAATTCGCCCGTTTTTGTTTTAAATAAAATGCCTTGCACGCCGATAATATCGCCAATGTCCCATTCTAAAAAAGCTTCATAGATTTCAGGTTTCACTTCATCTTGCCGAATATAAAGCTGAATTTTTCCTGACATATCTTGTAAATGCACAAAGCTTGCTTTTCCCATCAAGCGTCTCGTCATAATACGGCCAGCGACTTTGACTGTAACAGGACTTGCTTCTAACTCAGGCTCCGTTTTTTCACCATACTCTTCATGCAGTTCTTTTGCCAACGCATTACGGCGAAAATGATTCGGATACGCGTTTTTTTGCTCGCGCAATTTCTTTAATTTAGCGCGGCGCTGTGAAATTAATTCGTTCGTATCCAACGTGATGTTTTGTTCTGTCATAATTTTATAACCCGCTTAATAAACTTGCTTCAATAAATTTATCTAAATCTCCATCTAACACCGCTTGCGTATTGGCAATTTCAACACCGGTACGCAAATCTTTAATGCGAGACATATCCAGTACATAAGAACGAATTTGACTGCCCCAAGTCACATCCATTTTACCTGCTTCTAATTCTTGCTGTTTTGCACGTTTTTTTTGTAATTCAAGCTCGTATAGTTTAGCACGTAATTGGCTCATGGCTGTCGCTCTATTCTTATGCTGAGAACGGTCCGATTGACATTGCACAACTGTATTCGTTGGAAGATGGGTGATACGAATAGCAGAATCCGTACGGTTAACATGCTGCCCGCCCGCACCCGATGCCCGGTACGTATCAATCCGTAAATCGGCAGGATTAATATCAATCTGGATATTATCATCAATTTCAGGTGAGACAAATACAGAGGCAAATGAAGTATGTCGTTTATGATTAGCATCGAAGGGAGATTTACGCACCAAACGGTGCACACCTGTTTCTGTGCGGAGCCATCCATACGCATAAGAACCGCTAAATTTTACGGTAGCACTTTTAATTCCCGCCACTTCTCCTGCAGACACCTCAATGACTTCTACATGAAAGCCATGACGCTCGCCCCAACGTAAATACATGCGCAAAATCATATTTGCCCAATCTTGTGCTTCTGTACCGCCTGAACCGGATTGAATGTCCATGTAAGCGGAATTCGCATCCATTTCACCTGAAAACATCCGCTGAAATTCAAGCTGCTCAATTTTTTGGGTGAGTTTTTTTAATTCCGCCAAAATAAATTCTACTGAACCCTCATCTTGTTCTTCAACCGCTACAGCAAATAATTCTGCCGTATCGCGCAATCCGTTAGTCAATATATCAATTGAATTTAAAGTGTTTTCGAGTAGAGCGCGTTCACGCCCTAAATTTTGAGCTTTTTCAGGATTATTCCAAATGGCAGGATCTTCTAATTCGCGTTCAACTTCTTGCAATCGATCACGTTTGTGATCAATGTCAAAGATACCCCCGAATATCGATGAGACGTTGCTCCAAATCTTTAATGCGGCTTAATGTAGAGGTGACTTCTATCATAGCGAATGCTCCCGCGTTGTTTTAAACTCTATATCCGGCCAACGTTCCATCATTAAATTCAAATTAATGCGTGTGGGCGCAAGATAAGCTAAATTGCCGCTGCCATCCTCTGCTAAATGATCAAAAGCCTTTTGCTTAAATTCTTCCAGTTTCTTCGTATCTTTACAATATACCCAACGCGCAGTCACAATGGCAACCGATTCATAAACGCAATCGACGTTATATTCGTGTTTTAAACGATAAGCAACGACGTCAAATTGAAGCATCCCAACTGCACCTAAAATTAAGTTATTATTGTTTAACGGCTTAAATAATTGAGTGGCGCCTTCTTCACACAATTGTTTTAATCCTTTTTGTAATGCTTTTAATTTCAAAGGATCTTTTAAACGCACCAAACGAAACAATTCCGGTGCAAAATAAGGGATGCCGGTAAATTTGATTTTTTCCCCTTCAGAAAAAGTATCCCCAATCTGGATGGTGCCATGATTGTATAAACCAATAATATCACCCGGCCACGCTTCATTAATATGTTCACGGTCAGATGCCATAAAAGTCAGTGCTTGGCTAATTTTAACTTCACGCTCTAAACCGACTTGATACATTTTCATCCCTTGCGTATAACGCCCCGAACAAACGCGCAAAAATGCGATGCGATCCCGATGCGCAGGATCCATGTTAGCTTGAATTTTAAAAACAAAACCGGAAAAAGTTTTTTCGGTGGGTTCCACCAAACGTGTTTCAGTTTCGCGCGCGCCCGGTGCGGGTGCGTAATCAAGAAATGCATCTAATAATTCGCGCACACCAAAATTATTGAGCGCGGAACCAAAAAAAACGGGCGTTAAATTTCCTTTTAAAAAATCTTCTTTTGAAAAAGAATGGCCTGCACCTTTAATGAATTCAATTGCAGCACGTGTTTCACTCGCGAAATCTCCTAAAAGAGCATCAAATTCTTGATGATTGAAACCAATCATTTTTTCCCCTGTCTGCGCGAGGTGATTTTTTCCTGCTTCATAAAGATAAACTGCATCTTCATATAAATGATAAACACCTTTAAAATCACGGCCCATACCCATCGGCCAAGTAATGGGGGCGCAGCGAATTTTTAAAATCGTTTCAATTTCATCTAATAATTCGATCGGGTTTCGGCTATCACGATCTAATTTATTAATAAAAGTAATAATAGGTGTTTGCCGTAAGCGGCAAACCTCTAATAATTTAATGGTCCGTTCCTCTACCCCTTTTGCCGCATCAATGACCATCAGCGCCGAATCTACCGCTGTTAAAGTGCGATAAGTATCTTCCGAAAAATCAGCGTGTCCCGGCGTATCCAGCAAGTTCATCATATGAGATCGATAAGGAAATTGCATGATCGATGTCGTCACTGAAATACCGCGTTGTTTTTCGAGTTCCATCCAATCAGAAGTTGCATGACGCGATGCTTTGCGTCCTTTGACAGTGCCTGCTAATTGGATCGCGCCGCCAAATAAAAGCAATTTTTCAGTCAACGTCGTCTTACCTGCATCAGGATGCGAAATGATGGCAAAGGTGCGGCGCTTTTCAAGTTCTTTAATAAGATCAGACATGAGTAATTAATCTAGGCAACAAAAAAGTTTTCTCCACGGCCGGTATCGGCAAAAGTGCATTCTGCGCCATTATAAGTTGATATTCTAATATCAGGGTGTCCCGGGCTTGCTGCCGTAATAACAAAAACGCAGGTTTTAGAAGCAAATTGTGCTGAATTCTGTGCATTTTGCTCAGTCAATGTGAGCGTATAAGCCACATTAAAATCATCGCCCTCGCCTAAGACAAAACCATATTCTACAGGCTGCTTAGGATTAATCGTGAATTCTGCGATGGGTGCGCCATCGGCCGTTACAAAAGAACCTTCTTCATTAATCATTTGTAACTGCGCATTCCAGGAACCATTGTTTGAATTAACCGTATGCCAAGTATGCGGGGTAGGCGTGCTCGCCATCGCTGTCGTCATCATCAATGTAAGTAAGGCGGCTAATTTAAATTTCTTGGTTTTTTGCATAAAATAATCCCTATCTTTTTATTTGAGGAAACGCAGTTATAAACGAAAAAATGAGAAAGCTCAAGTTGAGAAGTACTTAGATATTTTTCACCAACACCAATGCATCTTCACGCTCTAATCCAGCTGGATAATAATTCTTTCGTTCTCCCACTTGGACAAATCCCATTTGCTGATAAAGATGAATGGCTCGTTGATTTGAACGACGAACTTCCAGATAAATCATGCGGATACCCTGCTGCTTTGCATCCATTAACACATGTTCTAGCAAACAGCGTCCCCATCCTTTTCCCTGAAAAGCAGGATCAATACCTAAATTAAGAATATGAGCTTCATGTATTGATCCCATGGATAACATGATAAAACCGATCAGTGTGTGTGGTTTTTCTTCTAAAATCCAGCAGTCGTAACCCGCTGTGAGACACCGTTTAAAAACATCTTCAGACCAAGGAGCAGCTTGGGTGGCCTGCTCAATCATAATCAGGGCAGGGATATCAAAATCAGTTGCTTTTCTGATTCGATAATTTTGTTCTGAGGGCAATGATGGACTCATTTTTTCTTTCGACCAAAGGCCAAATGAAATGTTAGTATGAAGATTTCCTGCGAAAATCGCAAGAGTAGAAGGACAATTCTATGGGTTACCGACTTTCAAAAATTTACACACGGACAGGTGATGATGGCAGTACAAGTATTGACGGAAAAAAACGCGTAGCAAAAAATGAAATACGGGTTGAAATACTTGGAACATTGGATGAATTAAATTGCGCAATCGGCTGTGTACTGTCAGAACTGAATATCGCTGCCGATGTTTATCATTGCCTTGATCAAGTTCAGCATGCACTTTTTGATATAGGTGGCACCCTTTGTTTAAGAGATAAATTACTTATCACTCAAGATCATATTGAACATTTAGAAAAAACCATTGATGAATGGAATTTAACATTATCGCCCTTAAAAGAATTTTTATTGCCGCGTGGTACTCGGGCTTCTGCAGCCTGTCACTTAGCGCGCGCTATTTGCAGACGCGCTGAACGCCATTTGGTTGCACTACATCAGGAAGAAAAAATAGCGCCTGAAATACTTTGTTATATTAATCGATTATCGGATGTATTATTTGTTGCAGCACGCATGCTTGCAAAAGAAGAAAATATACCCGAAACGTTGTGGAATCATCTGTAAAAATCTAAACTTGATCTGACATTGACTGTCGAATT
>AMFJ01007588.1_pt1 | contig 42542 bp, 36 predicted proteins | sample 427208 | NCBI WGS metagenome assembly AMFJ01 (sample SAMN02954298, study PRJNA114691) | groundwater metagenome | biome: aquatic; feature: subsurface aquifer; material: sediment; isolation source: subsurface aquifer sediment | place: USA: Rifle, CO | collected 2008-08 | reverse complement strand
AAAGGTGACTCACCAACTTTAACAAGACAGCTTCTTAGTTTACTTTTTGTTACAGAATTTTAAATAATTGGATTCAAGATATATTAATCATACAGCCATCTAAAGAATCATATTTTTATATTAACCAGTGTTTTATATTTTCTGCAAAATCTGTGTTATATAAGGGGTTTAGCATCATTTTTAAGGACTGAAAAATTAACTTTAGTTACGAAGTTGCTAATTTATGGCAATTAATTTTTATGATAGTCTTTAAAAAACATGTGTTGGACAGAGACAGGGCAGAACAAGTATTGATGAAAAAATCCAGACTTACGTTATACATTTTTGCGGGTTTAATCTTAGGAATATTGGTAGGTTGGCTATTTCCGGCATTTGGATCGTCATTAAAACCGGTAGCTGATATTTTTTTAAGAATGATCAAGATGATTATAGCTCCGCTGATATTTGCAACTCTTGTTGTAGGAATAGCAGGGCATGGTAATCTAAAAAGCCTTGGAAAAACAAGTTTAAAAACTTTCATATACTTTGAAATCGTAACTACGGTTGCATTAATAATAGGACTTACTGTAGCGAACTATTTTCAGGTAGGTTCAGGGGTTGAATTAAATGCATCTGCATCAAGCATGGAGGAAATATCTAAAATTGCAGCAGCAAAAGTTCATACTTCATTTGCAGATACATTTACACATATAATACCAACAAGCGTTATTGATGCTATGGCAAGGGGAGACCTTCTGCAAGTAGTTGTTTTCTCAATATTTTTTGCAGTAGCACTCGCTTCTATTGGCGAGAAAGGTCGTCCAATCCTCAATGGCCTTTCAAGTTTAGCTGAAATAATGTTTAAATTTACCGAAATTGTAATGCTATTTGCTCCAATCGGTGTATTTGCAGCTATTGCTAACACTGTTGGGTATAACGGGATACAGATACTGGGAGTATATGCAAAATTAATAGGTGCAACTTATTTTGCCTTAATATTATTTGTAATTTTTGTACTTGTAGTTGCCTGCAAGCTTGTAAAAATACCTTTCCTTAATATGGTAAGGGTATTAAGAGATCCGGCTTTACTTGCATTCTCAACCGCAAGCAGCGAAGCAGCCTTGCCAAAAGCAATGGAAATAATGGAAAAGTTTGGTGCTCCAAGAAAAATCGTCAGCTTCGTAATGCCAACAGGCTATACATTTAATCTGGACGGAAGCACGTTATATTTATCTTTAGCAACAATGTTCATTGCTCAAGCATCCGGTATTGAATTATCACTGAGCCAGCAAATAATGATAATGCTAACTCTTATGCTGACAAGTAAAGGGATAGCAGGCGTTCCAAGAGTATCTCTGGTGATATTAACCGGTACACTTGTCAGTTTTAATATACCAATAGCAGGTGTTGCCATTCTCCTTGGCATTGATCAAATCCTTGATATGGGAAGAACGACTGTTAATTTAATTGGTAATTGTGTAGCCACTGCTGTTATAGCTCGTTGGGAAAACTGTTTTGACGACAAAAAAATGAAGGCATTTATTTTGCAAGACAAAAAGTTAGATATAGTTATTGTTCCTGCTTTTAAACCACCTGTTAAAAATATCGGAACTCAATCTTTAAAACTTAAAAATGATATGAATTTAGCTAAAAAGAAATATTACTACAATAAAAAGGCTGAAGAAACAATATTAATGGATAAATAAGCTTTATATTTAAATGAAATATTCACCTTGCGATAAATCATTATAATTTAAGTGTCAAAGTACTAGTCAAAGCTTGTTTGTAAATCAGGTTTATAAATATCGTTATTTGATTGTAGCATTCTTAGCAGGCTTCTTGGCGCTGTCTCTCTATATAAAGATACGATATGAGATTTTATAGATTTCTTTTTAATTAGAGTGTGATTCACTGCCATATCATTTGTCCAATTGAGTTTATGGGGGTCATTTCCCCGCATGAAGTCAAAGGTTTTGAAATTATTCTCAAAAGCATATTTTATAATTTCAATTATCAGCAGCTTTGCAGGGTTATATTTGTCATATTCAGAATTGAACGCTGTATTCCATAAAGATAGAGTGTCTTGATTTGGCAACATTAAATGATAAGATACTATTTTTCCATTTAATTTTATATAAGCCAAAACTTTAGGATCATCTCCTTGAGAAGAGAAGAAATCATATATAAAATCAGTTTTTTTCCTGTCTGCAAAATAGCAGAATCTATCTAATTGCCCTTTTTTATACAGGAACTTTTGTCTATCGATGTTTAACCTGGCTATTGTATCAATGTCTTGTCTTGTTATGTTTTCCTGAAAGCCATATTCTATGGAAAATCCTTCTTTTTTGAGTCTATTATTTGATTTTCTGAGTTTATCTTTGAGATTTCTACTTAATTTATCATAATAATCCTCATATGAATTGAAGTTAGTAAGTCGAATTCTGTGACATTCCTTAGCAGGAGCAAATTTTGCGTTTTCTGAATACTTTTGCCACAGGTCAAAATTGGGATATGTTGAATTAATATGTCCCAATTCCAATAAGTCGTAATCTAAGTTATTTAAAGCATAATCAAGTAAAGCTTTAAAAACAGGTTCTCGATTATTATCAATAATCATAAAGTCAAGATAATCAGAGATTTCTCCCCCTAAAAAACATAACCTTCTAAATGGTAAAAGTTTCAAAGCTTTAGTATTCTCAATACATAGAGGAGCAATGCCTAAAACTTTACCTTTATCTTTTGCTACTAGAATATTTAGCTCTTTATTCTCATTAAAATGCTGCCACCACTTGTACATCCATTCAAATCTTGTCACAGTGCTTAAGGCACTTGACAGTTTATTCCAGTCTTCCTTAAGAGCAAGGAAATCCTTATTATCTCTGGTAACAGTAATATTCATATCATAAGTCACTATTATCACTAAGTTATTGGGTTTTTCAAGAATATTACTTAAGTAAAAATATTACATCAGAAAGATAATTACTATTTAAGACTATCTCAACTCTAAATACTCGGGGTATTTTTTTATAAATTTTAAGATGGAATATTTAACAAACTAATTATTTTTAGCAGTCTTTTTTTAATATATCTATATACCCTTTTAAAAAAGTTTCTTTTTATTTTTTTAGCAGGAACACCTACTACAGTAATTCCATCGGATATATTTTGGGTTACTACAGCTCCTGCGCCTACTTTACTTTTTTCTCCCACAATCTTATGATGCAGGACAGTTGTTCCAGCACCGATGAAACAATCCTCTTTTAAAACGGCACAGCCTCCTATCGTCACTCCGGGGCCAATAAATGAATAATCTTCTATTTTAACATCATGACTAATTAAACTTTTCAGGCGAACGGTTACATAATTACCTATTTCAGTACCCCCTCCAACTACACAGCCTTCGGGTAATATGCAGCCTTTTCCGATTTTTACGTAGCGCATATCTATTGAAGGATGAATGAGATTTGGTACTTTGCATATGTAATGATCAAGCAAGTCTGCTCTGTCTCTAAATTTATGCGCTTCATCATAGCAATTGTTAATGAAATAAATATTTTTATTTTTTATTAATTCAGGGATTAATTCTTTGCCGCCAAGAACAGGATGTCCTAGAAATACTTTCCCCTGCTCTTCTTTTTGATCATCAAGAAAGCCAATAATTTGCCATTCAGGCTTTTTCTCATTGATAGCATCAATGAGCTTGATTATGTCAAGAAAACCGGCTCCATATATTATAAGCTGCTTCATTCTACTCCAACGATTCTATTATCAATGAAGTTTGTTATTTAATATACTAAATCCAGCAGGAATGTATATTAGTGCATGGGATGGATTTACAGGTTTATTTTTTCGCTGTCCTTAAATGCTTTAATTTAGTTTAAATTTGGGTTAGATTATATTGGAATGGAGATAATAATGCCAAAAAATATATGTGTATACTGCTCATCAAGTAATATTGTTGACCCTGTTTTCTTTAAAGCAGCTAATGAGTTAGGTGCTTTAATGGCTAATAAAGGTCATACATTGGTATATGGTGGTGGCTGTGTTGGCTTAATGGGGGAAGTAGCTAAATCAGTGCATCATCATAAAGGCAAGGTCATAGGAATAATTCCTGAAGGGTTAAGGCATAAGGAAGTATGTTATGAGCAATCAGATGAGCTAATAGTAACTAAAAATATGCGTGATCGCAAAGCTATTATGGATGAACGCTCAGATGCTGTTATTACTCTTCCTGGTGGATTTGGAACATTAGAAGAAATTTTAGAAATGATAACATCAAGACAGCTTGGATTTCATAATAAACCACTTGTGATAGTGAATATTAATGGTTTTTATGATCCGCTTATTGAGTTATTTGAACATATTTACGAACATAAATTTGCAAATACTGAGCTTAGAGTCTCTTATCACGTTACTTCCAATGTCAAAGATGCTGTTGAATATATAGAGCAATATTCTACTACTGATAATCTCAGCAGGTGGTAATATAAAGAAGGAGTTGTTACTGAATAGTTTTTTCTTTGCTGATTTTTTTGATATATAACTCATCTATTAAAACACTTATAGTTGCTGCAAAAGCAGGAGCCAGTATTACTCCGATGAATCCAAATATAGCTGTTCCTGCTAACAGGGAAAATATTAATGTTAACGGATGTAGATTCAGGAATTTTCCATAAACTACAGGTCTTATAAAGGTGTCTGTTATCCATCCAGCAGCAATATAAATAATAAGAGCCCACAATGCCAGAATGGGTTTTTGTGCAAGGCTTACTAAAATAACTATAGTTGCCCCGATTATTGGCCCTACAATTGGAATTATATCCAGAACAGCAGCTATTAAACCAAGTACAAGAAAGTAATTTACGCCAATTAAAGCCAGTCCTGTAGTAATAATTAAACCTACTGCTAAAACCATAACCAATAAACTGATAACGTACCCTCCGGTTTTTTGAGCTATTAGTCCGCCTATTGTTTCTGCATCTGATTTGCCATTCTCAGGAAAAAGGCTTAAAAACTTCTCTTTTAAATAATATTTATCCATTAACATATAGATAATAATTATTGCAGATGTAAAGATAAAGATAATTGTAGAGATGAAGCCTTTTGTCAGGTTTACTGATCCGCTAATAATGTTTTGTCCGATTTGTGATGCAGTAGAGATTATTCCTGATGTATCAGGTAAAACATTGATATTCTTAATATAACTTGCTAATTGTCCCAATCCTAAATTGTTTAATATCCCGATTAAACCGCCTTGATTAGTTTGTATTATGAGAATATTTGCCTGAGTCTGTATTTTTGTCCAGTAAATAGGCGCCTGTTCCAGTAATAAAAGGGTTTGCTTGATTAATATATTTATTAGCGGGATTAAAAATACTGACATAATTACAAGGCTTATGGCAGCAATAAGCAATATAGCTACTTTCCTTGGCATTTTCCTGCTGAGAAATTCTACTGAGGGGTCTATAGCACTTGCTATAACAAAAGAAGCAAAGAATAAAATTAGTATAGTCTGGATTTTATAGGCAAAAAAGCCTAAAAGTAGGATAAATATTATGAGCATTATATTTTTAAATATGGTTAAATCATTTTTTGAGCCATTATCAGGGTTATTAGTTTCTGGAGGGTCTGATAACGGATTAAATATTTTTGCCAGCATTGATTGAAACATATTATTAACCTTATAAATATAGAAACAATAAATTTTAATTTATCATATAAATTAAAATTTAAGTATCATTTCATTATAGTAGAAGGTTTTAGAACATAAAAATACGGCCGGTTATCCTGCCGTATAAGCTGTTTTTTACTTGATACTTCTTAATTGGGCATATAGACACTAGAATTCGCCCATTCCTCTATCTCTTTATTGTTTAAATTGCTGATAACTTCATCTATTTCTTGTTGACTTGGAAATCTTAATCCTGTTCCTTTGCAATGCTTGCAATTTGTTTCACTATTACAGCTGTTACATTTTAAGAGGCTTAATATCTGGGTAAGGAGAAACTTTTTATCCATATTTATTAACCTATTTTGAACTATCTATTTAATAAATATAAACCCAATTTAAATTTTAAAAACTCACATATTTTCGGTTTTACTTTTTTGTTTGTAGGAAAACACGCTTTTATAGGTAATTAGATGGTTTCAGGATTTAATTAAAAGTTAAGTTTTGAATTAATTTTATTAGATGGTCATATTTGAATTTAAAAGTTATAAAATAAGGTTACATTTGTGATAAAGGAAAGCTAATTATGATTATTGATCACTTAAAAAACGCTCATTTATACTATAAACTAGATAAAAATATTGCTATTGCTTTTAAATTCCTGGAAGAAACAGATTTATTCAGTCTAAAATCAGGTAAATATGAAATCGAGGGAGATAAAATCTTTGCCATAGCACAGGATTATGTAACTAAACCAAAGCACATAGCACTATGGGAGGCTCATACTCGTTATATAGATATTCAATGTATTATAAAAGGCAAGGAACTAATAGGGTATACAAATGTTGAAAACCTAAAACCGGATATAGACTATGATTCTGATAAAGACATTCAGTTTTTAAAAGGTGAAGGAGATTTCTTAAAAATGTCTGCTGGCATGTTTATGATTTTGATGCCGCATGATGCTCACATGCCTTCTATCTCTATTAATCATGCAGCTTACGTGAAAAAAGTTGTGATTAAAGTTGAGGCTTAAGAATGTGACCATGCCCCCTTCATGAACAACAAGGTATTATTAGAATGATTAAGTGCTTTGCACTGTCTTTAGTCACTAATCATTCCTGAATATACTCCTATTATAGGGGTTTATAAATGTGACTTTGTCACCCGTATTTTCTTATTGTATCCAATAATTCTTCCAGATCTTTTTCGGTAGTAAAAGGGTTAACAAGGGTACAGCGTAAATATATTTCGTCCTTTAATTTAGTTTGAACTATATAGAAAGATTCATTTTTAAGAATTTGTTTTCTGATTTGCCTTTGGAGTAAATTAAGGTCTTTTGTCCCTTCAGGAATATATCTAAAGCAGATAATATTACTCTGTGGTCTCATTGCTAGAACAAAATCAGCTGAATTTTCTATCATATCCGCAAATTTTCTTGTAAAATCGTGCATTGCTGTTACATAAGCAGCGAAAAAGTCTGTGCCATATATTGATAAATTCGTGTATAGTTTTAATCCCATCATTGTTTTAGTGCATTCCATAGTTCTAAGAGCGAGATTATACCATTCTCTTTGAGTTTCTTTCTCAAAAATATAAGATGCTTTTTGAGAAAATGGCTCATAGGAGTTATTTCCATCCTTAAAAATCAGGGCAGTTATAGGTGCTGACATAAGCATCATTTTATGAGCGTCCCATGAGATTGAATCAGCTCTTTCTGCACCTTTTAGTAAATAACGATAATCATCTGAAAGCAAGACAGAAGCTCCGTGAGCTCCGTCTATATGCAGCCACAGGTCGTGTTCTTTACAAAAATCAGCAATTTCATCAATAGGATCATAGCTTCCTGTAGCTGTTGAGCATGCACTTGCTACTATTGCAAATGGTTTTCTGCCAGCATTTATTGCTTCTTGATATTTCGACTTAAGCGCATTTGTATCCATAGAGTAGTTTTCATCAACCGGAACAAGAAAAACTCCGTCTTCTCCAAGTCCCATTATTTGTCCTGCGCGCTTTATACTGTAATGTGCCTGATCTGATACAAAAACAGCTAAAGGAGGAACCTCTTTTAACCCTTCTTTCCATACATCAAAACCTGTCTTAACCTGTCTTGCTGTAAGTAAAGCAGTGATGTTTCCCAGAGTACCGCCTGAAGTTAAAAAGCCTCCTGCATCTGGTCCAAAACCAGCTATTTTTGCCATCCAATTAATTAAACTTTTTTCAATGACTGAACTTACAGGTCCCATTTCAAATACAGCAGTGCTATTATTTAGTAGAGCAGTAGTCATATCACATAAAGTAGCTGCAGGAAGAGTTGGAGAAATTTGATGTCCCATATAATGAGGATGATGTAAGTGATTAGATTGTAAAAGAGCGTTTTTTATCAGATTTTCAAGCTTTCCCGTGGGTTCATTAGAAAAATCGCCGGGCCATTTTTGCAGCATTTCATCAGGGGTTGAATATGGCAGTGCTTGTTTAATATCTTTTGATATAGCTTTATTCAAGTACTCAGCTATTATATCTACAATTTGATAGCCTTGTTTGCGAAATCCTTCAGGATCATAGGCCTTTAATATTTCATTCATTTTTGATGTGGTATCAGATGGCATTTTAAAAAATCTCCTTTAAGCAGATATTTTCTGTGAAGCAGTCTTGTTAAATTTGGTGCACTATTTTGTTTGATTATTGCCTAAAAAATATTATTTTTAAATTTAATTTTGCTAATAATATACTAAAATTAAAATTGTAGTTACCCTATTTTGGCATTAGCCATTTGATGTTATAAATAGTTAAAATTTGATGAGTTTTAATATATTGAGGTCAAATATATGATAAGAAAATTCCTTATATCTATATTGCTATTCACTATTAGTACGATGGGTTCCCCTGCATATGGTGAAGCTTTATCTACGGAAGGGAAGATTCAAAATATAATTTTATTTATAGGCGATGGAATGCATAAGCAGCATGAGATTGCTGCCAGTAGGTATTTAACAGGCACTGATAATGCATTAATCTGGAATCAGTTTCCCTATAAGACTTTTGTTTCAACCTGGGACATTGATACTTATAATAGATATGCTTATAATCTCAATAAACCTGCTTTTTCTTATGAGAAATTTGATCCTTTAATAGGATATAACCCTGAATCTGGTGGAAATAATCCGTATCCTATGGCAACAAATATCAATGACAGCTACTTTTTAACTCCTCTTTTACAAAATAAAGGTGAAATAATTCCAAACATACCTGCAACTGACTCAGCTGCTTCTGCTACAGCCATTGCAACAGGAAGAAAAACAGAGGCAGGAAATATCTCCTGGCAGCCTGGCGACCCTGAGAATGGAAGCATTAAAACAATTGCTGAAATTATAAAAGAAAAGAGAAAAGCATCCATTGGTGTTGTAACAACAGTACCTTTTAACCATGCCACGCCTGCTGCTTTTATAAGTCATAATATTCTCAGAGAAAACTACTATACAGGCGGTTATAAAGGGCTAGGAATAGCTGATGAAATAATGAAAATTACTAGACCGGATGTGGTTATAGGTGGCGGGCATCCTGATTTTGACAAACAGGGGTATTTAAGTAAAAAGTTGTATAAAGAGCTTCTTTGGTCTGATGATTATATAGTTGCAGAGAGAAGAAAAGGAGAAGATGGTGGAATAAGCTTACTAAATGCTTCAAATATTGCCTTTGAGCATGATAAAATGCTTTTTGGGATTTTTGGCGGAAGAGATGGTAATTTTGAATCACCAATTCCTATACATTCTCCTGATAATCCAAAGATAAAAAGAGCTGTAGAAAATCCTGCTCTTGCTGATGCAACAATTTCTGCATTAAATGTGCTGGGTAAGAATGAAAATGGCTTTTTCCTTATGGTTGAGCAAGGGGACATAGATTGGGCTAACCATCAAAATAATTATAAGGCAATGATAGGTTGTGTATTGGATTTAAATGAGGCAGTTAAATCTGCTATTGAATTTATAAACAAGCCCGATGATGACATTGATTGGGATAATACATTACTGATAGTTACAGCAGATCACGCTAATAGCTATATGAGGTTAAATGATGAGAAAAAACTTTGCAAAGGTTGTCTGCCTGAGCAAAGAAGAATGTTTGGCTTCGTTGGCAAGTGGGTATATCCAGACAGGAAAGTCAAATACAGCCTTGGAGGACATACAAATGAACTTGTAAGTCTTTATGCAATGGGCGCTGGAATTGGTTTATTTAAAGAATACGAAGGAAAATGGTATCAGGGAACAAAAATTATAGATAATACGCATATATTTCATGTTATGAATAGCGCTCTAGACTTAAAGAATATAAAATCCGGATTATCTTCCAGAAAAAATTAAGTTTTTAGAGTAATTAAAACTTTGCATTTGCTACAATTCTTGCTGATTATAAATAATAAGGAAGTTGAATCGGATCTAAAGGATGTTGGAGTAATTGATTAGCTATAATCTAATAATATATTCAGAAATGAGATGGACGCCATTGAAAAAGCTAAAAAATTTTACAGAGTAAGACCACCAAGAAACGTTTACTTAACCGGCTTATACTCCTTAATATATGTAAAAAGCAAAAAAGCCCTAATGAAGACTAAATTGTATTAATGTGAAGCTGTATATTTTAAGCCTGTACTGATATTGCCATTTTTATAGGTTAAGACATCTTTACAAGTTTAAAAATAAAGGTTAATATTTTACAAACATAAAAAATACGCTTATTTAAGAGATCGATGAGGTATATTATGAATGCAGATTTAGCTTTGCAGGAATTGCTGTGTGGTAATAAGAGGTTTGTAGAATTAAAAAGTATTCATCCGCATCAAAATGATGTTCGAAGAAAGAGTACAGTTGATCTGCAGCAACCTATTGCAGTAGTAGTTACCTGTTCGGACTCCAGAGTCCCTCCTGAAATTATACTTGATCAGGGACTTGGAGATTTATTTGTTGTAAGAATAGCTGGTAACATTTTAAATAAACACGTAATAGGTTCTATAGAATATGCTGTAAAATATGTAGATGTTCCGTTAATTATGGTTATAGGGCATGAGAATTGTGCTGCAATTGATGTCACGTTAAAAAATATCTCAACTCAATGCTGTATGGATAATGTTCTAGAAACTATAAGGCAAAATGTAGGCGATATTGATCCAAATCAACATGATGCACTAAATATTGCCATTAAGAAGAATGTTAATGCGGTTATAAATAATTTGAAAGCCTCATCTCCAACTATTTTACAGCTCATTAATGATAATAAAGTAAAACTTGTCGGGGCATATTATCATTTTACAAGTGGAATTGTTGATATTATCAGTTAATGATTATTATTTAAAATTTAATTCTTTATAAGCATTGCAACATGGACAGTTTTTCTCTGCTTTTTTCAAAAGTTGCGAAAATTTATGCATGGGAAATTTCCTTGCATAAATGCAAAATGGACAAATTTTACATAAAAAAGCAAGAAATTGTTTTATCATTTTTGCTGTATTTCCTTATTAGACACCTATTATGATAGCTTTAAAGTCAAACATTTAGCTGATCCGCCAGCTTTTATAAACTCAGAAAAGTCTATTTCATGAGTTTCGAAGCCTTTTTCCTTGAGCTTGTTTTTTAATCTTTCAGAAGTGTGATTCATAATTATATCTTTATCTATGTATACAGCATTACAGCTAAATTTAACAGCTTCTTCGCCTGTTACAGGAATTCTTTTTTCTTCAGGGAACTCCTTTTCTATAATTTTATTATCAAACTCATTAAATGCCCCCGGAAAATACATTAAATACCCATCTGTTAAGGGGCAAAAACAAGTATCAAGATGGTAGAATCTAGGATCTACCAGTTCAAAAGGTATTACTCTAATACCTAGCATTTCTGCAATTATAGGATAAGCTTCTTTATCACTTCTTGGAACATAGCCTGCATACAATGTTTCTCCAGAGAACAATGCATCTCCTGCTCCTTCAAAGCAAATGCCTTCAGGTAAGAATTCCACGATAAAACCATTTTTGCTGAACCACTCTGCAAAGAATTTTTCTTCTCCCTGTCTTTCTTTATACCTAAATCGGCTTATTATGGCACGATTTTTATAGATAAGAGCAGCATTAGCGGTAAAGGTAATATCAGGAAGGCCTGGCTGTGGTTCCATTGTTAAAATTTCTACACCTAATTTGTGCGTTAGCAGGTTTGTAAATTCAGTCCATCTTTCAAAAGCATATGTATTGCTACTTTCAGTCCCTAGTTTCATCCATGGATTTATTTCATAATCAATGGAATAGTGATAAGGTGCACACATGAATAACTTTTGGGTTATTCTTGTTTCTTTCCCTGATATTAATTGTCTGTCCTCAACCATTTTGCTTTTCCTGTTTTTGTAGCTATTTAATTTAAATAAAAACTAAAAATTAATTATATTAACTGGTAATGCAATTTTTTGTGCAATTATACTGATGATAAAGCTTAGCCATATATTTATAATATAACCAAATCCCTTATTTTAATTGTATATTTATCTAGTTAGAATTGCAACAATCTGCAAATACTATAGTTTAACCTAATTATAGAGTAAAGATGTCTTAAATCAGGATATTTTTGCTCTATTTTGATAAACTAAAGAGATTTTTTAAAGAAAAATTAAATAATTCTCTTTATTTGACACGCATAATATAATTATAGTGTACAACCGTGGGGAATAAAATAATGATTGATATTACAAAATTGGATCAAACAAAAACATATGTAGGTTATGAAGTAGGAAGCAACAAGGTTGCAAAAAAGATTCAGAGTTTTTGCAAAAGAGATATAGAAAAACTTTTTTCTCATGGTAAACCCAAGGAAAACGATATTGCCACACACGTTTTTAGTTTTGCGTGGGATAAAGATGAAAATAAATGGATAATTTATGAAAGTCATTTTATAAATGACGGTGTAAGAAAGTCTGATTATGATACCTGGATTCAATTGCAAAAAAGAGACTCTGCGAAGCAATATTTTGTATTTCCGTTTGAATTATCTGTAGCTGCACTGGATTTTTACGAAAAATACAACCCTGGCTACGGTTCAGGGCATATTGAAGATTTATCCATTGGGGAAATTTATCAAATGGGAGGCTTAAATTGGCCTGAATATCCCGGTGTAACAAGTTCTGAGTATTTAGCATTATGTGATATGGATTACAAATTATGTAATAAATTTGGTACTCTTCCTCAGGAAGTTAAACCTGTTCATTTCCAGGCATATGGCTATGAAGTTTTAGGAAAAGCCAATTTAATATACGGAAATAATTAGAATTCATGTTAATTTTAAAAATTCCTCCAAAAAACTTGGAGGAATTTTTATATGTATGAATAAAAAATGTACATCTTTGCGTTATAATACAATTGAATATTTGGCAAAAGTGTCCGTAAAAAATAGGTATGTTAGCAAAAATAGATTAGTATGAATAATTATAAGATATTATTTATTATAGATAAGGTTGAGCTTAGATATTTTGAGTTTAATAAACTGGTTACATCGTTTTGGTTAATTAAAGAATGTAACTTAAGAAACTGGGAAGTATTTATTACAACAGCAGATAGGCTCTCTTTAAACAATAATATTCCTGAAGCCATTGTGTATAAGACTAAACAAACGGTTTTAGGCAGTAATATTGAACTTACATATGAGAAAAAACAAATTCCTGCCAGCCTTAATGACTTTGATATGGTTCTATTCAGGCCTGATCCTCCGGTAGATATGGATTATATTTTCTGTACTTATATTCTGGATTATGTTGACTCTGCTAAAACAATAGTAGTCAACAGCCCGAGCGGGATAAGAAAAGCCAATGAAAAATTATATATTAATAATTTCCCTCAGTTAATTCCTGAGAATATAACGACTTCAAATGTAAATCTGATTAAAGAATTCCTTGATACATATGGGGAAATCATTGTAAAACCTCTTAACAGGTGCTTTGGCAAAGGAGTTTTTTATATCAAAAAAGGAGATAAGAATACTAACTCTATTCTCGATCTTATGACCAATGGCGGAACAACTATTGTAATGGCTCAGAAGTATCTTGCAGGAGCACAAAATGGTGATAAGAGAATTATTATAATAGGTGGAGAATTCTTTGAAGAAACTGTTATTAAGGTTTCAGGCAAGGGAGATTTTAAATTCAACACCCACACTGATGAATACCTTAAAAAAGGTCATTTAACTAACGAAGAAAGAGAAATGTGCAAAACAATTGCACCGAAGCTGCTTGAAGATGGACTTTTCTTTGTAGGTTTGGATGTTATAGATAATAAAATTATAGAAATTAATGTTACCAGCCCTTGCTTCTTTATTAAAGAGATTAATCAAATGTTTAACGTCGATTTAGAAGTAAGAATAGTAGACTATTTAGAAAATTTATTGAGTTCTAAAAAGCTGATTCATTGTTATTTATATAAATAGTGCTTTATAAATAAATAATAAAAGCGCCAAACCTTAGTCTGGCGCCAGTGTCGTGTTGGGAATCATTAAAAATCCAAAGATTGGGGAGTTGAGTTATTTAGCTGGAGTTTTGCATTTTGAAAGAACTTCTAATCCAAATAAAGTTACTTCTCTAAGTGAAAGAATTGGACAGCTTCTGTTGCAAACAGCGTTTACATGGCATTCTCTTTCTTTAACAGATTCAGTACAATTATATTTTGACTTTTTCATCTTCAATTCTCCTTGTCTTGCTATTATTATAGCTGCTAATCTACTTTGCTAAACCGCTAACTATAATTAAATAAGCTTTATTCTTGTATTATGGTATCAGTATACCAGAATTATTTTATTATGTCAATCATAATACTTTAAGCCAAAAAGCCTTAGGAGTTATTTATTTTCAAAATAAATAACCAGCTATTAACAGGAGTTACCTAATTAATGCTGATTATTTTATGCATTAATCAGGATTAGCAAGATATTTCTACTTATAATAACAATATTATATTAAGAAACCGCACAATATATGTTTGTGCGGTTTCTTTTTGAATTTATAAACTGTTTAAGTATACCGATTTGATTACCTGCAGATAAAAGCTTAATCCCAGAAGGTAACCCAATCTGTAAATCTACGGAAAAGGCCTCGTTCCTCTTGCTGAGGAACAACAGCTACAGCGCCGCCTGTAGGGCATGGAGAATATGGTGTATATACAGGAACAGTACCTTGAGGACAAGTGTATACAGGGGCAGCAGCGCCAGTTGGTACTGCAACTTCTTCAGCTCTAACTAGCGGAACGCCTTCTCGTATAACTCTAAGGTTTGGCTGTGCAACAGGACATGCAGGAGCTGCATAACCAGTTGGAGCTGCGGTAGTAAACTGCTGGCTAACAGGACAAGCTGTAGGGCATTGATTCATCATTTGAGCTTGGGCAGGCTGTGAAAATAAAACTAATAAACCTAATAATACCAAGGATTTTTGCATTCCTATCTCTCCTTATTTTTTCACTCACATACCTATATTTTTTAACGCAAGTAAAAAATATTTAAATTGACAAGATAGGTATTTTTTAAACTAATTTTTTATGTACCCTTATTGAGAGCAACCCAATTTAGATGAAAATATAGTGGTGAGCCTGTGTAGTGTATCAGATTTATCATGCTTGTTAGTGTGTACATTTATTATAGTAAAGCTATCAGTATTTTTCTGGGCTTTCTCAAGAGCAATTTCAAGATCTTCTTCGGTATTTACCTCAAGACCGAGCCCACCGCCTACTAATTCAGTAATCAAATGATATGACCAATTATGGATATCATTGTAAGAGCCCTCTCTTAAATGCCTTTGAGTTGTATATCCTTTATTGTTCAAAATAAAGATTATAGGATTAAGCCCGTATTTTACGCAACAGGATATTTCATGTCCTGTCATTTGAAAAGCCCCGTCGCCAACTACTGCAATTGTTCTCAAATTTCGATTAGCGATCTGAATTCCTATTGCAGCAGGAACAGCATAGCCCATTGATGTATAGAAAACAGGACCAAGATAAATAGTATTTTCAGGCAGTTTTAAATTAATAGACCCAAAAATAGAATCCCCAATATCACATACAATAGCATCATCCGGCCTAATAAATTTGCCAAATCTTTTAAAAAATCTGCTAACGGTAATAGAGTTATCCGAGATGACTTCAAAATCGTCCTCTTCGTGCACTTCGATAGTGTCTATTAAATGCCTTTTAATGTCTTTTAGCTCTCTTGTAAGCCCTTCTATGAAATCTCCCAGATCAACGTCTTTATAGCAATGGTTTTTTATATTTAAGCAATCAGCTGTAGCATAAATTGTTCTGGTAATATCAAGCTGTGCACTGCCAAGATTTGTATCTGTCATAAGAGCGCCCAGAATAATTACGCTATCAGCTTCTTCAATATATCTTCTAACTTTTTCCAGGCCTATTTTACCCATATATGTGCCTATAAACTGCGGATGGGATTCTTCTATAACACACTTGCCAAGCGGTGTAGTCGCATATGGAAGCCCTGTAGATTCAAGTAATTCAAGAAATTTATCTTCAAGTTTATATCTTCTTATTTCAACCCCTGCTATTATTACGGGTTTAGCTGAGTCCTTTATTATTTGAACAGCTTCTTCTATAGCCTCTTTTGTAGCGCAAAGATTCTTATATACCGGAATATCTGCTTCTTTAAGAGGAAGGGCACATTTTTGATGAACCATATCTCTTGGAAGTTCTATATAAACAGGTCTTTTATGTGCAAGACAGGCCTTTATAACTCTGTCTATTTCAGAAGCTGCAGTGTAAGGGTCTGTAAGCTGTGTTGAAGCAACAGTAAGTTCTTTAAATATATTAAATTGAGAATCCAAATTCCTGACCATGTGATGTAAAAGATAACCGGAATTGCGCTCTGAAACTCCTGGAGCTCCACTTATTATTATTAAAGGGGCTTTCTCAGCATAAGCACCGGCAACAGCGTTAACTGTATTAAGCCCGCCTACACAGTAAGTTACACATAAAGCTCCTATTCCATTCATTCGTGAATAGGCATCAGCAGCAAAAGCCGCTCCCTGCTCAGAACAGGTTCCTATAAGATTAATCCCTTCATCTTCCATAAGTTTGAAAAAGTTAATTGCATAATCTCCGGGAATCCCAAAAACATCATTTAATCCAATTTTTCTGAGGCTTTCTATTAAATATCTACCTACAGTAAGGTCTTTCATATTTTCTCCTAACTTTGAAAGTGCCAATTGTAGTATATTTTAGTTTATACAGCAGCTTTTGTAAAACTTCTAATCAATAGTTATTTATTTAAAATTAAAAATCAAATATATTTTCAAGCTTTGATAAATATTTATTAATAATAGAATTGAATTAAGCAATTTAAATTTTTGATGGTTTTTTACTAAAAAGATATAGACATTTCCCAGTGGTTTATTTATGTTAATAAGGTTTGCAGAAATGAAACTAAATAAATGAGTAATATTCTAAAAACAGAAAAAGAAAATTTATTAAATACATTAGAAAGATCCCTCTATTCCGAATTACTTGATGATGTAATGGATATAGGGAGCTATTCTGATCCGCATTTAAGCTCAGAAATAGTTTCATTAGGTCTATCAAAGGCTCAAATAATTAAAGAAGCCATATTGAAAGTTATCGAAAATGATAAAAAATCATCTAATCCTGTTTTTATTCGAGCAGGTGAAGAAGCTATTTCAAAATTGGCAAAACTAATAGCAAATCCGGATAAAAAATTAAAAATTGGCATTACAGGAGTAACAGCTTCAGGAAAAACTACTATTCTTGAAACTTCACTGAAGATATTAAATAAATTCGGAATTATGCAGGATGTCCATTATACAAGATTAAATCAGGATAATTACTATAAGGATACTTCAGATCTGGTCAAAAAACATGGCGGAAAATCTGAGTTTATCAATGCAACCGGATTTAATTTTGATATTCCGGATGCTTTGGACCTGGATGATCTGGTTCACGATATATCTGGAGATGAGTATTTTCAGCGCAATTATGATAAAAACACCTGTGAAGTATGTAAAAGCAGTATGCCTAAAAAATTGCACAAATATATAGTTGTTGACGGGCTGTTTTGTCTAAATCCTAAAATGCGTGATGCTTTTAATATAGGTATTTATATACAAACCAGTCCTGATAAAGTCAAAAGACGATGGTATGCACGTGCAAGGAACCGAGGGAATGTAGGATCAGCTGCCGATTTTATATTTGAGACAGCTATGAAAGAAGCAAACGTACATATCCTGCCAAATGTCCATTATGCAGATTTTGTCATTAATGGCGATGTTCCTATAGAAGAAATAAAAGCAGCTCTATATGAGTTTATAGAAATTATCAGAGAAATTTAACTTATATTTGATAATAAAACATATCAGCAAAGCTAATAGGGGTATATTCTTCAATATACCTGATACAGTCTTCTACGCTATCAGCAATATAATAAGAATCCCGATATTCAGCTTTTATAAAATTATGACTGTACATATTATCAAAGAAACCAATAAGAGAATCATAGTAATTATTAATATTTAAAATAATAACAGGCTTATTATGAGCCCCAACCTGTTTCAGGGTAATTATTTCAGAAATTTCATCCAGCGTGCCAAATCCTCCTGGAAGAGCAATAAAGGCATCGGATCTTGCAGCCAGAATATCTTTTCTTTCCTGCATACTCTTAGTAATAATTAATTCATCTGCCTTTTCATAGCAAATCCCTTTATTTTTAATAGATTCTGGCATAATACCTATTACGCGACCATTATTATGATGGATTGTCTTAGCTAACTCCCCCATTAATCCAATACAAGCTCCACCATATACAAGAGCATGCCCTCTTTTAGCCATTAATGTTGCTAAGTCATTGGCTGCTTTAAAAAATATCGAATCAACAGCGTTACTTGATGAGCAATATACACATATATTCTTAGAATCAGCCATAATTTACCCCGTGGTTTTAAAAACTATTTAAATAAAGCTTAGCTAAAATAGCTTTTCAAATTTTCTTTGACAAACTCTCTTGCCCAGTTATCAGAAGAAATAATATCTTTTAAATCAGGATTTTCTATATTTGTATGGATTTCCAGAACATTTTCCACAATTTTAGCTATATCTGTGAGTCTGATTTTTTTGTTCAAGAAGGCATAGACGGCTTCTTCATTAGCTGCATTTAAAACAGCGGGGTAAGTTCCACCCTTTATTCCTGCTTCATAAGCTAATTTTAAACAGGGGAATCTGGTTAAATCAGGTTTTTCAAATTCCAGTTTAGCTGTTTCTATCAGGTTTAGGCTGCCTGTTTTAAGTCCTTCGTATCTTTCAGGGTATGTCAGGGCGTATTGAATCGGGATATGCATGCTGGGAATACCAAGCTGAGCTATTACACTGCCATCCATATATTCTACTGCACTGTGAACTATGCTTTGCGGATGAATTACGACATCAATATTGCTGTAATTTATATTAAATAACCAGTGTGCTTCAATTACTTCAAGGCCTTTATTCATTAAAGTAGCAGAGTCTACAGTTATTTTATCACCCATAGACCATCTTGGATGGGAGAGTGTTTCTTCAACAGTTGCATTTTCTATTTCCTGAGCCGATTTGTTTCTAAAAGGCCCGCCTGATCCTGTGATAATCAATTTTCTAATTTCAGGACAAATTCTACCGTCAATGCATTGATGGATAGCTGAATGTTCACTATCTACAGGTAATATATTGACATTATTTTTTCTTGCTCTGTCCATTACTATATTGCCAGCGGCAACAAGAGTTTCTTTGTTAGCAAGAGCGACATCTATTTTGTTGTTAATAGCAGCAAGGGTAGGATATAATCCTGCCAATCCCGCTACAGCAACTAAAACTACATTATTTTCTGCATTCTGGGCTATTTCTATTAAGCCTTCTTCCCCCCAAAGAACTCTTATATCTTCAAATTCGTTTACTAATTTATATGCAAGTTCTTCATCTTTTACAGATACAACTTCTGGCTTATATTTATTAATTTGATTTCTTAAAACATCAATATTAGCCCCGGCTGTAAGCCCGTATATTTCAAACTGCTCGGGAAGACTATCTACAACTTCAAGAGCCTGTTTTCCTATTGATCCGGTGGATCCTAATATTGAAATTTTCCGCTTCATTTTACTCTTTAGCATTTCTTTTAAAAATCAATTCTTATATACTAAAATAAATAGATCAGGAATGCTATACAGGAATTTAATAATAAAGGAGCTTTAATAATGATAATAAAGACTTTAGTAGTTGGAGCTTTTGAGGTTAATAACTATCTTGTATTCGAGGAAAATTCACAGGAGGCTGTCTTAATTGATGCAGGTGGTGATTATAAGGCTACAAGAGAGTTGGCCGATAGGAATAAAGTTAAGATTAAGTATATATTAAATACCCATGGCCATCTGGATCACGTTGCAGGAGATTATGATATCCAGACTAAAGAGGATGCAAAGGTTTTACTTCATAAGGATGACGAATTTCTTGTAAAAGCCCTTAAGCAGCATCTTGCATTATATGGCATGCCGGAATATGAAGTTCCTAAAATAGATGAATATATTGAAGATGGGCAGGAGATTAAAGCTGGAGGAATGACTTTTAAAGTCATTCATACTCCAGGGCATTCACCGGGTGCTGTTTGTTATTTAATAGATAATATTTTATTTTCAGGAGATACACTTTTTGCTGATTCAGTAGGAAGAACAGACTTGCCGGGCGGATCATATGAAGAATTAGGCAATTCCATAAAAAATAAACTGTTTACTCTGGATGAAAATATAACAGTTTACCCCGGCCATGGCCCTTCAACCACAATAAAACATGAAAAAGCTCATAACCCGTTCTTTGGAAGTCAAGTTTAAATCATTTATTATCTCAGGGGATTTACTTTGTCAGAATTAATAAAAGTACCAAGAATAAAGATTTGTGGAATAAACAATTTAGAAGATGCCCTTTTGGCAGCCAAACTTGGAACCTGGGCTGTAGGATTTATCTTTTATAAAGAATCTCCAAGATATATTGAGCCTGAGAAAGCAATATTAATAGTCAGGGAATTACCTGATAATATAGAAAAAATCGCTGTATTTGTTGATTCTCCGATAAATCAGATATATGATATTGTCAGTAATGCAGGCTTTACGCAAATTCAGTTACATGGAAACGAGTCAGTAGATTTTTGCATTGAATTAATTCATAGAACCCATTTACCTGTAATTAAAGCAATTAGAGTAAAAAATTCGGATGATTTAGCTGAAATCAGTAAATACAAAAATATTGCATCGGCAATTCTTTTGGATACTTATTCTAAAGCTCAATTTGGAGGAACCGGAGAAAGCTTTGACTGGGATATTGCAAAAAAAGCTAGTGCTTATGGCATGCCTATAATTCTAGCGGGTGGGATAAATCCTGATAATATATCCGAAGCCTATAGCGAAATTCAACCATATGCACTGGATATTTGTAGTGGGATTGAAAAATATAAAGGGGTTAAGGATCATAATAAGCTAAGAGAACTTTTTTCAACTATTAAGGATTTAAAATAAACTCATTTTAGTATAATTTTTTTAAAAATTCTGGGTTTACACTCTTTTTTAACGAATATTTGTCGTATAATGAGCAATAAAAATAGATGATAAAATATATTAGAAACTACAAAATACAGTCTAGTTGAGGATTATATGAAAGAAAAATTGCAGGAAATAAGAAATATAGCATTACAAGAAATAGATCAAGCCCAAAAGCTCGAAGAAATAGAAAATATTAAGGTTAAATACCTTGGTAGAAAAGGTGAATTAAATACAATAAGACGTGGTATTAAGGATTTACCAGCGGAAGAAAAACCTGCTATAGGTGAATTAGCAAATCAAATTGCTAATGAAATCGAAAGTAAACTGGAGAGTAAATATGAAATCCTGCACAAGCATGCCATTTCACAAAAATTGGATGTGGAAAAAATTGATGTAACACTCCCTGGTATATATAAGCCTTATGGAAAACAGCATCCACTTACATTGACAATAAATGAAATTATCGCTATATTTCAGGGGCTTGGTTTTACGATTGTTGAAAATGCAGATAGCCCTGAAGTAGAGACTGAATACTATAATTTTGACGCTCTAAACTTCCCGCCAGAACACCCTGCAAAGGATATGCAAGATACCTTCTATACTCAAATAGCGCCACAGGTACTTTTAAGAAGCCAGACATCAAATTCTCAAATCAGAAAAATGGAAAAAAAATCTCCTCCTCTAAGAGTCATAAGTCCTGGAAGAGTATATAGATCAGAAGCTGTCAGCAGTCGTAAAAATAATCTTTTCCATCAGGTAGAAGGTTTTTTAGTTGATAAAGACGTAACTTTTGGGGATTTAAAAGGTATATTAAACGAATTTATAAGACAATATTTCGGACAAACAAGGCCAACCAGATTTAGAACAAGCTTCTTCCCTTTTACTGAGCCAAGTGCAGAGATTGATGTTCAGTGCATAATATGTTCAGGTAAAGGATGCCGCACCTGTTCAGGCACAGGCTGGCTTGAAATATTGGGAGCAGGGATGATTGATCCTAACGTCCTTAAAAATTTAAATATAAACCCTGAAATATATACAGGCTTTGCGTTTGGTATGGGTGTAGAAAGACTTGCTATGCTAAAATTTGCCATCAATGATATAAGATTATTCTTTAACAATGACGTACGTTTTCTGGAACAGTTTTAAGGGTTAACAATGCCAAATATAGTGCCAACAGAATTAATAGAAAATAAAATCTATGTTATAAGAGGCCATAAAGTCATGTTCGATAGTGATCTGGCTAATCTTTATAATGTCGAAACAAGAGTATTAAATCAAGCTGTAAATAGAAACATAGAAAGATTTCCAGATGATTTCATGTTTCAACTTACTGATGAAGAGTGGAAAGTTTTGATGTCACAAATTGTGATATCAAACAAAGGCAGAGGGGGTAGACAAAAGCGACCCTATGTATTTACAGAGTACGGTGTATTAATGCTTTCCAATGTCCTTAATAGCAAAAAAGCTATAGCAGTGAGTATACAAATAGTTAGAGTATTTACAAAGCTAAAAGAAATAGCTCTTACTAACAAAGAATTATCTCAAAGACTTGATGAACTTGAAAACAAGTTTATAAGCTATGCAAGAGAGACAAGAATAGATATTGACGATATATTTAGACAATTAAATCAATTAATAGAAGTTACAAAACCATCCAAAACCGAACAAATAGGTTTTAAAGTTAATAAATAGACAAAAGAAGGAAAAAATATGCAAGTTTCGCTCGAATGGTTAAATGAATATGTAAATATACAAGGCCTGCCAGCTGAGGAAATAGCTCATGGTTTAACAATGAGTGGCCTGGAAGTAGAAGATATAGAAAAAATCGGCGCTGATTTTTCAAATATAGTTGTAGCAGAAATTTTAGATGTAAAACCACACCCAAATGCTGATAAATTACAAATTGTAGAAGTCTTTAACGGCACAGAAAAAAGAGAAGTAGTCTGTGGAGCCAGAAATATTGCAAAAGGACAAATGATTCCTTATGCAAGTGTTGGATCAGAAGTTAAAGACCGTAAAACAGGAGAAAAATTCATACTTAAACCTGCAAAAATCAGAGATGTTGAATCTGAGGGAATGTTATGTTCAGCTGATGAACTCGGGTTAGAGACTAAAGATTTTCAAGAAGAAGATGGTATTCTGATTTTAAATAGACTAAAAGAAAACCTAAAGCATGGACAGGATGTCAAAGAGGTTTTAAATATTCAGGAAGATACAATTTTACACGTAGCGCCAACTGCCAATCGCGGTGATGAAATGTCTGTTATTGGAATTGCAAGAGAAGTTTCATCAATATTCAGCAGGCCCCTTAAATATCCTGAAATAAAAAACTCTGAGCAGCCTGAATACTCTGATTTTAAAGTAGATATCAAGAATGAAGACACCTGCAAATACTACGCTGCAGGCATAATAAAAGATGTAAAAATTAAACCCGCACCACAATGGATGACAAGAAGGCTACAGGCTTCAGGAGTTAGAAGCATTAATAATGTGGTAGATATTACTAACTACGTAATGCTTGAATACGGTCAACCACTCCACGCTTTTGACCAGGATAAATTAGGTGAGAATTACCTGTGTGTCAGAAGGGCATATGACGGAGAAAAAATGATAACTCTTGATGAAATCGAGAGAGATTTAACACACGATACTGTCTTAATAGCCACACAAAAAGAACCTGTAGGATTAGCAGGCTTAATGGGTGGTTATAATTCAGAAGTAGATGAAAATACTAAAAATATTGCCCTTGAATCAGCATATTTTACTCCTCCAACAAATAGAAAATCTGCAAGAAGCGTTGGCTTAAGAACAGAAGCCTGTGCCAGATTTGAAAGAGGAGTTGATATAGAAGCCGTAAAACCTGCCTTATTAAGAGCAATGGAGTTAATGGAAGAATTAGCTGATGCAAAAATTTGTGGTATATCAGAAACAGGCAATGATAAATTACCTGATGTCGAGATAACTCTTAGATTTAGCCAGATTAAAAGAATTTTAGGCATAGAAATTCCTAATAATAAATGCATTGAGATTTTAGAGCATCTGGGATTTGAACTCCTTGGTAAAAATGATTTCTCAGCTAAATTCCTTGTACCTAGTTATAGGGTTAATGATGTGACCAGAGAAATCGATCTTCTGGAAGAAATTGGAAGAATCTACGGCTACGATAAAATTGAACCGACTCTACCAAGAAAAACTCAAGCCCCTGAAATAAGCCAAGAAATACAAACCATAAATCACATAAATAAACTCCTTTTAGGTGCAGGATTAAATGAAGTTGTAACATCCTCCTTAACAGGATTACCTTTGATTAACTGGGTTGGGATAGGTTATAACAATGAGGAAGCAGTTAAGGTTTCAAATCCTCAGTCTGATGAATACACAATGCTAAGACAAAGTATGGTTCCAAGCATGATTCAGGTTGCTAAATACAATTCTGATCAGGGCCAAAAAAATATATGGATTTATGAAATCGGTAAAACTTTCTTTGTAAAAGGAACTCCTGATCAAAAAAATACCGGCGTGCAGGAAAATAGAATTCTGGCAGGTGCCATAACCGGAAATATTACTTCCAGTAAGTGGCATAATGTACAGGAAACTGATTTTTATACTTTAAAAGGGTTAATAGAATCTCTTATCAGAGATTTAAATTTAGAAAACAGGGTTGAATATCGTCCAATTTCTGATGTTTCATACCTGCATCCTGGCAGAGCAGCAGAAATAAGACTGCTTGGTAAAACACCAATATCTCTAGGGGTTTTTGGAGAACTGCATCCAGACACCATGGAAAAATGTAAATTAGCTCAACCTCTTTATCTATTTGAAATTAATTTAGAAGAAGTATTGTCAAATATCATATATACAACTCCAAGATATAAGGAATTACCTTTATATCCGGCTGTTAATAGAGATATAGCATTTATAATTCCTCAAAACATCTCTAATCAGGATATTTATAAGTCTATTAAAAAAATATCCTCCAGCCTATTCAAAAAAGCAGAACTTTTCGATGTCTATCAGGGCAAACACGTTCCTGAAGGATCAAAGAGTTTAGCTTACAGAATAACTCTTCAGGATCCAAATGCTACATTAACAGATGAAAAAATCGATGTTGAAATAAGTAAAATCAAAGAGGGTCTTAAAAAAGCATATCCAGATATTAATTTTAGAGAATAAACCTATTAAATTTAAAAACAGAAAGCATATGCTAAAAGATATATTAGAAAATAAGAAATGTTTTAAGCTGATCTGTGGAGCAGGAAACGAGGATGCAACAGAAATAGAGAAACTCGTAGCCCTTTATGCTAAAGCCGGTGCTAACTTTTTTGATTTATCAGCAAATGAAGAAGTTATAGAAGCAGCATTAAGGGGGCTTAATAGAGTTATTCCAGCTCCTGAACTCGCAAATTATCACTTATGCATAAGCGTTGGCACAAAAGGTGATCCGCACGTCAGTAAAGCATTTATTGATAAATCAAAATGTATTTACTGTGGTAACTGTACAAGAGCATGCCCTCAAAGAGCTATTTTAAGTGATATTGAGTATATTGTTAGTGAAACACGTTGTATTGGGTGTGGCAAATGCAAAACATCCTGTACAGTTAACGCTATTTCCTTTCATTCTAGAATTAAACCCCTTAAAGATCTTCTTTCAGTTATTGCTAAATATAATATCAGCTGCATTGAACTCCATGCCTCCAGTAATAATGAAAAAGAAATATATGAAAAATGGCAAGTAATAAATGATAATTTTGATGGAATGTTTAGTATCTGCCTAAATAGGACTCATTTTGGTGATATCAAGTTAATAGAACTGATAAAAAGTTTAATAGAAAGCAAAGAAGAGTTTTCAACAATTGTACAAACGGACGGTAATCCAATGAGTGGCTCGAAAGATACTTACAATGCTACACTGCAGGCTATATCCACAGCTGAACTTGTCCAAAACACACATCTACCTGTATTTATAATTCCTTCAGGAGGAACTAACTCAAAAACAGCAGAACTTGCTAAATTATGCAAAGTGAATATACACGGTGTAGCAATAGGATCATATGCTCGTAAAATCGTTCGTGAGTATATTGATAGAGAAGATTTTTTTGAGAATGAAGAAATTTTTAACAAAGCCGTTGAAACTGCCCAAAAACTTGTACAAAGAACTTTCAAAGATTTAGTGTTATAAATTAACCACATTTTCTTATATATGGTAAATTAACAATAGATATTGCTGGAAATTATCAATTTTTGAGAAAACAAATATGAATATATTATTAACAGGTGGAAGTGGATTTATAGGGAAGAATATTCTCGAATCATACTTATCAGAAAAATATAATATTATTGCTCCCAGTCATTCAAAACTGGATTTAATTGATGAAAACAGTGTAAGAGATTTTTTCTTAAATAATAAAATAGATGTGGTTGTACATTCAGCCTGCAAACCCGGCCATCGCAATGCCAAAGATCCGACAAATATTTTGTATACAAACGGTAGAATGTTCTTTAATCTTACTCGTAATTCTTCTTATTATGAAAAAATGATTTTGTTGGGCTCTGGAGCTGTGTATGACACAAGATATGATATATCAAAAGTTGATGAAAGTTACTTTGATACACATATACCCGTTGATGAACATGGTTTCCAAAAATACACTGCTGCTAAATACATAGAACAGGTAGATAATATTGTAGAGCTTCGTTTGTTTGGTGTTTTTGGCAAATATGAAGATTATGCAATTAGATTTATCTCCAATGCCATCTGCAAAGCCATACACAATTTGCCAGTCACAATAAAGCAAAACCGAAAATTCGATTATTTGTATGTAGATGACTTAATGCCAATACTTGATTACTTTATACAAAATAAAAGCAACCATAAAGCCTACAACGTAACCCCTGATCATCCTATAGAACTTTATAAATTAGCTGAAAAAATCAAAGAAATATCAGGAAAAGATCTTCCGATTATAATCAAACAACCTGATATGGGGTTAGAATACAGCGGCAATAACAGGTGTTTAAGAAAAGAAATTAAAGATCTGAAGTTTACCTCTTTTAATGAATCTATTAGTCAATTATACAATTGGTATTTAGATAATAAGAACCTAATCAATACAGAGTTACTACTTTTTGACAGATAATCATAGATATATAATACATCAGAAACGATAAAAAGAATTTAATATAACATAATATCTGTATTTATGGTTTATAATTTAGTAAAGAATGAATATAGCAATTGGATTAAACGTGTCAGGAGCGTATAGATGGGTGCAGCAAGAATCAATAAAGATATATTTGACGAACTATTTGTTCTGGAATTGGCTAATAATCACTGGGGAGATCTTGATAGAGGATTAAGGTTAATATCTGATTACAGCCGAATAGTCAGATTTAATAATATCAGAGCTGCAATAAAACTCCAGTTTAGAGATATGGATAACTTTATACATAAGGATTTTAGAGAAAGAACTGATATTAGATATATTAAAAAAGCTACTGAAACAAGATTATCGAAAGAAGATTATGCTACTTTAGTTAATGCAATAAGAAAAAGCGGCTGCATTCCTATGTCAACCCCTTTTGATGAAAAGTCTGTTGACTTGTGTGTAGAACTTGGAATACCGATTATTAAAATAGCAAGTTCCAGTATTAATGATTGGTTCTTGATAGAGAAAATAGCAAAAACTAAAAAACCTATCATTGCTTCTACTGGAGGATCTTCATTAAAAGATATCGATGATTTAGTGACATTTTGCCAAAATAGAGATATACCTTTAGCCCTAAACCATTGTGTATCCATATATCCAAGTGAAAATAACGAACTTGAATTAAATCAAATAGATTTCTTAAAAAATAGATATCCGGATCATACAATAGGTTTTTCAACACACGAAAATCCTGATGAAACTATAACAATTATGATGGCTTATGCAAAAGGTGCAAGAACCTTTGAGAGGCATATAGACAAAAATGCAGATGGTATAATTGCTGCTCCTTACTGTTCTTCTCCAGAACATATAGATAAATGGTTTAAAGCATTCATAGAAGCTAAAAAGCTCTGCGGAGCCTGCAGAGACACAAAGAGAATTCCTGCAAAAAAAGAAATTGAATACTTGGATACCTTAGTAAGAGGTGTTTATGCCAAAAGAGATTTACCAGAAGGGCATGCCCTTGATGATAGTGATGTGTATTTAGCGATACCTCTCCAAAAAGGTCAGATTTCCTGCAGGGAGCTTATGAGAGGCGAAATCATGTTAAAATCCTGCAAAAAAGATGAGCCTTTAATGATAGATACAATAGATAGTCCATATGCTGATAATGAGAACTTAAAACAGCTTATTTACAACCGGGGGCTATAAACTAATATACTGTTCCATTAATTTTGGGAATAACTACAAGATTTTTGGGTAAGAAATTAATGCCGTATAAACAAGAAAATCATAACCAAAAATTATCTGAGATAACTTCAAAAGAAGAATTAAAAACTTCTATTATTAAACCTTATCTTAATATTCTTAAAAATTTGGAAAATATATATATTTTTGGTGCAAAAAGACAGGGTAAAAAATATTATAATTACTTTATTAAGAATAAAATAGAAGTTAAGGGGTTTATAGATAATGATATTTCTAAACAGGGTAAGGATTTTTGCGGTATAAAAATTCATTCGGTTGATGAACTCTTAAATAACAAAGATAATATAACTGTTATTATTGCATCTGCTAATTATTTGCCTGATATTTATCAGCAGCTAAAAAATCTTGGGTTCAGTAAAATAATTCCCTATCCTGTTTTATCAATATTTAATGAAGTAATGTTTCCTCCTGAACCTTTCTTTAAAGATTTACTTAGTGATATAACAACTAATAAAAGTAAATATATGTCTTTATATTCGATATTTAAGGATGAAAAGTCTAAAAAAGTGCTCGATAACCTGATAAATTACAGATTAACCTTAGATTCGAGTTGTCTGGAAGAAGTATTTGAGAATAACAATGACGAATATTTTGATCCTTATATCCTTTTTCTTGATGGGAATGAGGTTTTTATTGACGGTGGTGGGTATAACGGAGATACTGTAAAAAAATTCATTAATAAATCAGACCAAAAATACAATAAAATATTATATTTCGAACCTGATAAAGAGCTATTTTCTATAGCAGAGGAAAACTTAGCAGAATATAAAAATATTACTTTCATTGATAAAGGCTTATATTCAGACGAAACAACTTTAAAATTCAGCTCAACCGGTGAATTAGATGGTTGTATAGATCCTGAAGGCAATATAGAAATTCACACCACCACCATCGATAAAATATCAGAAGACAAAATCACTTTTATAAAACTAGACCTTGAAGGTAGTGAATATGAAGCAATAAAAGGCGCTGAAAATCAAATTAGTAGCAATTCCCCAAAGTTAGCAATTGCCGTTTATCATAAAGTTCAAGACTTATGGGAAATTCCAGAGTTAATATCCTCGATAAATCCTGATTATACGTTCTACTTAAGACATTATTCCAGAGTAATATTTGATACAATCTTATATGCCATACCAAAAACAAAGGGAATTAAATGATAAAAGTTAGTGACTATATTGTAAAGCGATTGGCTGAATACGGGATAAAACACGTATTTATGATCTCAGGCGGGGGTGCAATGCACCTCAATGATTCCTTTGGTAGAAGCAACATTGAATATATATGTAATCATCATGAGCAGGCTTCTGCAATATCAGCTGAAGGATATGCAAGGATAACCCGAGAATTAGGAGTAGTCTGTGTAACTACAGGGCCAGGAGGCATAAATACGTTAAATGGTGTTTTTGGGCAATGGACAGATAGTGTTCCTGTTCTATATATATCAGGACAGGTGAAGCAAGAAACTACAATCAGTTCATGTCCTCATATCAGACTTAGACAGCTTGGCGATCAGGAAGCAGATATTGTAAATATAGTAAAACCTATAACAAAATATGCAGAAATGATTAAAGATCCTTATGATATAAAGAAAATCCTTGATAAAGCCATTTATATAGCAACCCATGGCAGGCCTGGGCCAGTTTGGATTGATGTGCCAATGGACATTCAAGGATCCATAATTGATGAAACTCAATTAAATACTTATGATTTTAAAGAAGATGAAATTGACTTTAATCTTGATAAAATAGGTTCCCAAATATCAGAAGTTATAAAGGATCTAAAAACAGCTAAAAGGCCTGTATTTATTGCAGGACATGGTATTCGTATTGCAAAAGCAGAGGAATTATTTCTGGATATAGCTAAGAAGACAGGAATACCTGTTGTTACCTCATTTAATGGAACTGATATTATTCCAACGGATCATCCGTTGTTTGCAGGCAAAATAGGAACTCTTGGTGATCGTGCAGGCAATTTTTCCCTGCAAAATTCTGATTATGTAATATCTATAGGCTCCAGAAATAACATAAGACAAGTCAGCTATAACTGGCAATGTTTTGCCAGAGCTGCAAAAAAAGTAGTTATCGATATAGATTCTACAGAATTGCAAAAGCCTACTTTACAGCCTGATATTGCTATTCAGTCTGATGCCAGAGTCTTTCTTGAGGAATTTAATGCACAATTAAGATCAGAATATTTTCCTGACTGGAACTACTGGCAACAATGGTGCTTGGAGCGCAAAAAACTTTATCCTGTAGTTTTACCTGAATATGAAAAACCTGAAGAGCTTGTACATCCTTACTATTTTACACAAGAGCTTACCAAGTTATTAAAAGAGAACGATATAATAATCTCAGGAAATGGAACAGCCAGTATCTGCTTATTACAAGCAGGTATTATTAAGAAAAACCAAAGAATAATATGGAACTCCGGATGTGCTTCGATGGGGTATGATTTACCAGCAGCAATAGGAGCAAGTATTGCTAGTAATAAAAAAGAAATTATATGTTTAACCGGAGATGGTAGTATTCAGATGAATATACAGGAACTTCAAACCATCGTTCATCATAAATTACCTATAAAACTCTTCGTTTTTAATAATAATGGCTATATGTCAATAAAACAGACGCAGGACGCTTTTTTCAACAGCAATTATGTGGCCAGCGATAAAAATAGCGGGGTAAGCCTGCCAAACATTACAAAATTAGCTGAAGCTTATGGTCTGTCTACAGCAATAATTGATACCCACACTGATATTCATAATAAAATTCAAGAGATTCTTAATTTCTCTGGTCCTATTGTCTGTGATGTAAGACTTATTCCTGATTATCAGTTTAGCCCAAAACTTTCATCCGAACGTCTTGCTGATGGCACAATGATTTCAAAACCACTTGAAGACATGTACCCCTTCCTTGACAGGGAAGAATTTAAAAATAATATGCTAATACCGGAATGGAAATAATGATAGATAAAAGGTTCATAAAATTCTTATTTGTTGGAGGGCTAAATACCCTTTTTGGATATTCAATGTATGCCCTTTTTATTATTATAGGGCTTCACTATTCCATCGCTGTCTTATTTTCTACAATATTAGGGGTTCTTTTTAACTTTAAAACCACAGGAAAACTTGTCTTTAAAATTTCCAAAAACAGTCTTATATTTAAATTTATAGGAGTATATGCATTTATATACTTATTAAATGTGACCTCTTTAAGTATTTTCAAACTATATAAATTTGACTTGCTTCTAGCAGGTGCTATAGTAATAATTCCGCTTGCTATGATATCCTTTATATTGAATAAAAAATTCGTGTTTGAGGGGAAAAAATGAAATTAATCAGTGTAATGACTGCGTGTTATAACGAAGAAGAAAATGTAGAAGACCTTTATAATCATATAAAAGAAGTATTTTCAGGTCTAAAACATTACAGATATGAACATATATTTATTGATAACGCTTCAAATGACAAAACAGTAAATATATTAAGAGAAATAGCCAAAAAAGATAAAAACGTAAAAGTAATAGTAAACGCCAGAAACTTTGGGCATATTCGTTCCCCTTATCATGGACTGCTTCAGGCAAAGGGAGATGCTGTAGTATCTCTTGCAGCTGATTTTCAGGATCCACCTCAATTAATTCCTGAATTTATAAAAAAATGGGAAGAAGGATATAAAATGGTTCTTGGAATAAAGTCTGAAAGCAAAGAAAAGTCTCTAATCCGTTATTTCAGAAAACTTTATTATGAGATTGTAGGGAACTTATCGGATAAAGATGTTGGTTTAGTTAAGAATTATACCGGTTTTGGATTATACGATAAAAAAGTAGTTGATATTTTAAGAGAAATTGATGATCCATACCCGTATTTTAGAGGCCTTATCTGCGATATAGGTTTTGAAAAGGCAATAATAGAGTTTGTTCAACCAGAAAGAAAAAGAGGCATAACCAAGAATAATTTTTATACCCTTTATGATATGGCAATGCTGGGAATTACCAGTTATACAAGAGTTCCTTTAAGACTGGCAACTTTTCTTGGCTTTGGTTTATCTATTCTAAGCTTACTGGTTGCTTTAGTCTATTTTATATACAAAATTATATTCTGGTACAGTTTCAATGTAGGGATGGCACCTCTTGTTATAGGACTATTCTTCTTTTCATCAGTTCAATTATTTTTCATAGGCATAATAGGAGAATATATTGGCTCTATCCAAACCAGAATACTTAAAAGACCTTTGGTAATTGAAAAAGAAAGAATTAATTTCTAACTCTTTCAAATATTCTTGAATGAATTAATACTCAAGAGGTGTATTTATTCCGGATCTGATGTGCCTTAAAATTGACATGGCACATAGGCTCCTATATAAACACACCTCTTTTTTAAACCAGGTTTGAATTATAAATTGGTATAAGAGATTATATAATATTCTCTTTAATAGCTTTAACGGCGGCCTGAACCCGGTCATCTACGCAAAGTTTTTGTAAAATGCTGCATACATGAGCTTTTGCGGTATGAACACTTACAATAAGCTCTTTTGCAATTTCTGTGTTACTTCTTCCTTTTACAAGCAGCTTAAGAACTTCTATTTCTCTTTCTGTTAGCTGAGCTCTTGCATCAGGTGCTTCATTTGAATATAGAACTTTTGTTGATTCTGGTTTTGGGAATAAATTTAAGGCAACTTTAGCAATAGCAGGGTCTAACCAAGCAGCTCCCTGACTTACAGTTTTAATAACATTTACAAGAGTACCGGGATCTATATCTTTTAAGCAATATGCATTAGCGCCTGAACCTAAGGCCGCAAGAACTTCTTCGTCTCTATCATGAGAAGTCAGGATAATGACTTTAATGCTTTCATCAAAAGTTTTTACCTGTTGAGTTGCTTCTATACCGTTTGTTTCTGGTAAGCCAAGATCCATAAGGACTACATCAGGTTTCAACTCTTTAATTACCGATAAACCCTTTTCGGCATCTTCTGCTTCACCTACTACGGTTATCCCCTCGTATTCATTAAGTGAAGACCTCAAACCTACTCTGGTTAATTTGTAATCTTCAACGATTACAATTTTAACTTCTTTAACTTTTGTACTGATCATAACTTACTCCTATAAATAAAAATAAAAATCTTTTATTTGCTCGACTTGTATAGTTTATTGCCTAATTTGTGCCATAAAGTCTATTACTATATTAGTAAAATAGATATATAACTTTCAAAAAATTACCCACATGTATGATTATGAGAAAGTCATCTGTCCATTTATGAAAATATAAAAACAAAACGTATATTAAAATTGCCAATCAGTTTTTAATATTTCTAAGGCTTCACCCACTATATAAAACGAGCCTGATACTACGATCACATAGGGGTTTGAGGTGTGATTATCCTGTATAAATGAATAAGCTAAATTTAAAGATTTTTTCAGGTTATGAGTTGAATAAATTTTTTTGTTAATACTTTTTAATAGATAATTTTCTTTAAGAATTTCCGGATCAACGGCATTTTGCGAACTGGATTTTGTGAATATGACTACATCATCAGTCTTAAAAAGAGCTTCAGATATAGATTTATAATCTTTTGTATTTAAAGATGAATAAATCCAGATTATTTTTTTGTCAGAAAAGTAAGAATCAAGACTCGCTCGAAGTGATACAGCTCCTGATAAATTATGTGCACCGTCTAAAAGCAGATTTTTATCTTCTATATACTGTAGTCTACCTGGCCAACTAACCTTTTCAATGCCTGATTTTACTTGTGAGATAACAAAACCCTGATCTTCCAAAACATTTACTGTTTTTAAAGCTAAGAATAAATTATTTACCTGATGAAGCCCTAATAAAGGCAGACTATATTCCGTATTCCCTATAATTACTTTGTTATTTTCGTATATATATCTTGATTGATCTGCTAGAATCAAAGGACTTTGCTTTTCTTGTGATGTTTTAGCAATTATATCAATACCATTGTTATTTTTTAAAGTAACAACAGGGACATCATTCTTGATAATACCGGCTTTTTCAAAAGCAATTTGCTCAATAGTATTACCAAGTCTATCCACATGATCAATATCAATAGTTGTGATAATAGTAATTATAGGCTTCTTGACTACATTAGTTGCATCAAGCCGACCACCAAGTCCGGTTTCAAGTACAACAAAATCAACATTATGCTCATGAAAATAGACAAAAGCAAGAATTGTCAAAATTTCAAATTCAGTCAAATGGATATCATGAAGATTAGACAACTCGATTATCATGCCAACCAATCGGGCAAAATCTAATTGTGAAATATCCTGTCCACCTAGCTTGATTCGCTCTGTATAATCAATAAGATGCGGACTGGTATAAAGCCCTGTTTTATAACCTGATTCAGTCAAGATTGAAGCTAGCATAGCGCAGGTAGAGCCTTTTCCATTAGTCCCGGCTACGTGAATTACTCTCAAACTATCCTGCGGATTTCCTAAAAGTTCTAAAATCCTGCTTACTCTCTCAAGTCCTAGCTTGATATGAAACTTTCCTTGAGACGTCAATATAGATAGGACTTCATCATAAGAATAAAGCCCTTCTTTTAATATTTTTGTGTCGATATCCATATCAGTCAATTTATCCCACCAGTGATTTTAACAATTCCTCAACTGCTTGATACTGTTGATTTATTTCATCAATACGTTCTCTGGTTTGCAGAACCACATCTTCTGGAGCACTTTCCATAAATCTGGGATTATTTATTCTACCTTCAAGGCTTTTCTTTTCTTTCTCTAGAGCTTCTATTTTTTTCTTTTGTCTTTGAGTCTCTTTATCAATATCAATAAGCCCTGCAAGAGGCACTATAATGCGGGATGTTCCGACAACAGCTGTGGCGGATTGAGAAGGAATCTCCTTTGGAATGCCAAAAACTACATCCATCTCATCAACTTTTGCAATTAAGCCTACGTAAGGTTTTGAAAGCTCAAAAATTTCTTTTTCATTCTTGTCTTCAGAATATACCTGAACTTTTAATCTGCTTGCTACAGGAATATTTAATGTCTGCCTGATATTTCTCAGACTTCTTATAGTATCAATAACTATATTCATTCTACTTTCAGCTGTAGTATCTTCTAACTGATTATCAGGTTGAGGATATTTAGTTAACATTATAGTATTGGAATCATCCTTATAAACTTTACCAGGTAAGAGCTGCCATATTTCTTCGGTTATATGAGGCATGACAGGATGGAGAAGTCTTAAAGTTCTTTCCAGAACAAACCTAAGCACTCTTTGTGTATTGGCTCTTTGTTCTTCATTCTGCAATTGTATTTTAGCTATCTCTAAATACCAGTCACAATATGTACTCCAGAAGAAGTCATAAAGCATATGCGCTGTCTCGCCAATTCTAAAGTCAGCCAGATTCTTGTTGATCTCTTTAACTGTTTCATTATATCGATGTAAAATCCATCTATCAGCAATGGTCAGATTATTCATATCTATTGCATTATCATCCATGCCTTCAAGGTTCATTAGCATAAATCTGGAGGCATTCCATATCTTGTTGGCAAAGTTTCTGCCATATTCAAACCTGTCATCAGAAACTTTAATATCCTGACCGCCATAAGTAACAAGACTGGTAAGAGTGAATCTAAGTGCATCTGATCCGTATTTATCAATGATTTCAACAGGATCTATAGTATTACCTTTAGATTTACTCATCTTCTGGCCACTTTCATCACGGATTAAGCCGTGAATATAAACATTTTTAAAAGGTGATTGATCGGTAAATTCATACCCCATCACAACCATTCTTGCTACCCAGAAGAAAATGATATCAAATCCGGTAACAAGAGTACTTGTAGGGTAGAATTTCTTGAAATCAGGACTTTCAGTATTAGGCCATCCCATAGTTGAAAATGGCCATAAGGCAGACGAAAACCAAGTGTCAAGAACATCCATATCCTGAGTAATGTTTGAGCTTGGACATTTAGTGCACTTTTCGGGTTTCTCAACCGCAACCATCATCTCACCGCAATCGTTACAGTAATATGCAGGAATTTGATGTCCCCACCATAATTGTCTGCTAATGCACCAATCTCTAATATTTTCCATCCAGTCAAGATAAATTTTAGTCCATCTTTCAGGAATAAAATTCAGCTCACCAGTTGTAATTGCTTCAATAGGTCTTTTTGCAAGAGGCTCCATTCTGACAAACCATTGTTCTGAAAGATAAGGTTCAACTGTTTCTCCACAACGCTGACAGTGCCCGACATTATGTTCATGAGAAATAACTCTGACCAGTAAACCCTGTTTCTCAATCATTTCGACGGCTTTTTTTCTTGCTTCGTATCTGTCTAAACCTCTTAATTCTTCCGGAACAAGATCATTATTAACTAATTTACCATCAATATCCATAACCCAAAGAGGTTTTAAGCCATGTCGTTTTCCAATTTCATAGTCATTAGGGTCATGAGCAGGAGTAATTTTTAAAGCTCCGGTACCAAAATCCATTTCAACAGCATCATCAGCTATAACAGGAATTTCACGGCCGGTTAAAGGCAATGTAACAGTTTGCCCAATCATATCACTATATTTGAAATCATTTGGATTAACTGCAACTGCAACATCGCCAAACATTGTTTCAGGTCTGGTTGTAGCAACAACAATTGCGCCATATTTATTTTTTAAAGGATAGCTTATTTCCCATAAATGTCCCTGCTCTGTTACGTATTCTGTTTCTATATCACTGATTGCAGAGCGGCATCTTGGACACCAGTTAACTATATATGAACCTTTATAAATTAATCCCTTGTTATATAGACTGACAAAAACCTCTTTAACTGCTTCTGAGCATCCTTCATCAAGGGTAAATCTTTCTCTTGAAAGATCAAAAGATGCCCCTAGTCTCTTAAATTGTCCTAGAATTCTGCTTTTATGATCATTAGCCCAGTCCCAGACAACCCTTAAAAATTTTTCTCTTCCCAAATCGTGCCTTGACAATCCTTCTTCTCTAAGTTTTTTCTCAACAACATTCTGGGTGGCAATTCCGGCATGATCTGTACCGGGAAGCCATAATGTAGCATCCCCAAGCATTCTATGATATCTGATAAGAATATCCTGCAAGGTTCCATCAAGAGCATGCCCCATATGAAGCACACCAGTAACGTTTGGTGGAGGAATTACAATGCTGTAAGGAGGATTAGGATTATTGGCATCAGCCTTAAAGCAGTCATTTTCTTCCCAGAATTTATATATTTTTTCTTCAGTTTCTTTTGGATTATATGCTGTTGGCAGTTCTTTCATTAAAAAGCTCCATTTTCATTTTAAAAATGTGAATCATTCTTTTCCTAAAATATCACAACCATAACCTTGAATTCAAATGATTTAAGGTTAGAAAGATTTGAATTCATACAAAGTCCATGTTTATGCCTGTAATAATTTTGAAAAACACTTTAATTGGCTCAAGACCCGCCTCTCAAAGCCAAAAACAAGTTTGTAAATGTAATAACTTAATATTTTTTATCTTAATACTAATAATCTATTTGTTGTATGGTATTATAAATTACTTAGATATGTTTTAAGTTAAAAAGAGAGGTTGAGACATGCACAAGTATAAGCCAAAACGACTTATTGCACTTCTGTTAGCCGCATTATTTATATGTTCAGGCACTGACAATTATATTTTAGCACAAAATTTACTTAAACTTACTCCTAAGGCACCGGCCCTTGTTGAAAAAGCTGTAGTAGCTCCAGATGTAAAGTTAGCCGAGCAGCTTGAAAAAAATATTAAATCTTCAATAGTGAATGTTTACGGGGAAGCTAAAGCTGAGGAAGTATACAGCAATGTTTTAAATCTTATTAAAAAAGCAAGAGAAGAACGTAATCCAAGGTTAAAACAGGAAGATCTCAAAAGAGACTCAGACTGGTATAAAAATGAAATTGTTTACATGTTTTATGCTGATCAGTTCGGTGTAAAAGATAAAAATAGTAATAATACTTTTGAAGACCTGATAGGAATGCTAGATTACCTACAGGATTTAGGAGTTACAACGTTATACATTCTCCCATTCATGGATTCTCCTATGGGTGATGCAGGATTTGACGTAAGAGATCCTATGAATGTCAGAAAAGACCTTGGCGGAATGGGTGAATTCGAAAGATTCGCCATGATAGCAAGGGCAAAAGGATTTAAAGTTAAGGCTGATTTAATTTTAAATCACTTCTCAGACCAGCATAAATGGTTCCAGGAAGCATTAAAAGGTGATATAGATAAATTAAATTACTTTGTAATTTCAGATAAACCACCTGTTTATAAAAGATATCGTGATGAAAGCGTAGGCATAATTGCAGAATATCAGGAAGATAATGGATTAGTCTCAAAAAGAAGAGTTATTTTCCCAGAAATTTGCGAAAACAATTACAGAAAAGTTAACATTAAAGGGAAAGACTACTATGTTTACCATACATTTTATCCTTTCCAATTAGATGTTAACTGGGAAAATCCCGAAGTATTATACTATATGCTTGATGCAATTGCATTTTGGGCAAATAATGGTATAGATATTTTCAGATTAGATGCTATTCCTTATTTCATAAAAGAAAAAGGCACAAATGCAGAGAATTTACCAAAAACACATGATGTAGTTAAGCTTCTCAGTTCATTCTTACAGGCAGTCGGACCAAGATCAGTGTTGCAGGCTGAGGCATGCCAGTGGCCAAAAGACATTTTACCTTATCTTGGCGAAGAACATAGTATAAAATTACATACAGGCAAAGACTTGACCAGAACTGATGAAGTGCAGATAGCTTATCACTTCCCATACATGCCAGCCATTTGGGCATCACTTGTTACCAGTGACAAGGAGCATTTCTGGAAAGCTTATCAAAGCACCCCACAAATTCCTGATTCATCAACATGGGCAATATTCTTAAGAGTTCACGATGAATTAACACTAGAGATGGTTGATATTGAGACAAGAAAACTCATATATGACAAACTAGTATCAAAAGGCGCACAATTTAGAGAAGGTTTTGGAGTAAGTGGAAGAATTGCTAATTTCTTAGACAATAATCCTCAAAAAATCGGATTAGCATACTCTGTACTTCTTTCCTTGCCTGGTATTCCAATCATATACTATGGTGATGAAATTGGCGCGCAAAATAACTGGGAATACGCTAAAGAATTCGCTAAGCAGCGTGAAGAAACCCAAAAAGCTAAAGGTGATAACTTAGAAGTAAAAAGCTATTTTGATAGCAGAGACATTAACCGTGGCCCTATCGAAAAAGCTAAATTCTATAGCGCATTAAAAAATAATGGTAGCTTCAGCAACCAAATATATAGCTCGCTAAGAAACCTGATTAAAGTCAGAAAAGAAAATGCTGTTATGACAAAAGGAACTTTAACTCAGGCAAAATCCAATAAAGATGAAATCTTCTCTTTTTTAAGAGAGAATAATACAGATCAGGTATTGGTTATACACAACTTATCAGATAAATCTGTAAAAGCTGCGGTTGAACTTCCAAGAGATGTGGTAAATAAAATCAGCAAAAACCGTTTAAATGACTTGTTAACCAATAAGCAAATAAAGGTAAAACAAACTTCTAGCGGGCTAAAAGTTCAACTTAAGCCATATCAATCTTTATGGCTAAAACTATAAACAAGCTCAAAAACTAGGCACAACTATTTAATCTCCTCTTAAACTATAAAAAAAATAAGTTTAGGAGGAGATTAAATTTGGAATAAAAATGATAAAATAAATATACATTATAATTATTGTAACAATTTTCTTAAAAGACTTGGTAAAACTAGCAATATTCATAAATTTTTGGGTTTTCCCATGAAGGAGGGTGCACTCAAGCTATTCTTTCTATGAAAGTTAGTCCAAATGGAGGAAGAGGAATAAGGTGGAAGTAAACCACAATATTCTCGATAAAAACGCCAATATGAATCAGGTAATGCCATTACCTGATCATACTCGTTTTAAAACCTCTTCTATTAAGTATTCACGCTACTTAACTCCATTACGAAAAGATTCAGTTTCCTTCACCGGCTCAGCGAATGCACTCACAGGCCAAACATTTAAGTTTTTAAGTTCTCTTGGCAGACAGGCCCAAAATCCTACATTTCCTCTTATAGTAAGCTCTATAGGTGCGCTGTTATTTAGGACTCCTATTATAGCTTCCGATAAAAAGACTCCTAAAGAAGAAAGAACATATGCTGCTACCTGGCTAGCAGTAATGTCAGCTATTGGCTTAGGAGTCCAGTTAGCACTTAGAAAGCCCATCGGAAACTTCTCCAATAAACTTGCTAAAGGGTTTTTAAATATTAAAAATCCAACTACAGCTCAGGAATTAACCAGAGTTGCCGGAGCCTCCAAGGTATTTGAATTTGCCTCCTGGGTAGCAACATTAAACACCGTAAATATTGTCATTGCCAGATACCTAAAAAGAGGTATGGATTTCATAAATGAGAATATTAAAGGAAAACCTGCCTCTAAGAATAAAGCTTCAGATGAGCCTTCCACTCCTGAAGAAAAAGTTAAACAAAAAAAAATAGATAAATCTATTTTCACAGCGATTGCTCTTCTTGCTGGTTATACAGGATTAAATATTCTTGGCAAAAGGCTAGGTCGTGGTCAAATAGCAACTGATGCTGCGAAAAAAATAGGACAAAAACTAAATCAGGCTTTCGATATTACCGGGAATATGAAGCATTTATGGTCAAAAGCAAAGAAATCCCTGAATAAGGTTACACTGGATAATAGCATTATTGGCAAAGTAGCAAAGAACATCCAAAAGGCTGGACAGTGGCCTCGCACTGAAAAAGGAATGGATTGGTTTGCAGCTCAGGCAAATGCTCCTGATAAGTGGCTTGATCGTTCAATATTATCAAACTTGATTATTCGTCCTTTAATCCTTTTACCTACAGGACAGTACTTCACTATTATCAGTTCTATGGTTAATGAAGCATTGGCTTTATTATCACTTAAGACTGCCGGCAATTTTCTTGTTAAAAAAGCCACTCCTAAACTAGTTTCAGCACTAAAAATACCTGTTAATAATCCAGGTGCCAGAACAGGCGCTGAAGTTTTAGTGGATCAGGGAATTAAAAACATAGGTATGGTCTGTATTGGAATGGGATTTTTAAACAATATAATATCTCGCAATATGCTAAAAAAATTAAAGCCGATGGAAGATAACAATAAAGAAACCAATTTTCCTTCAATAAACTCAACCCTCCCTAATGTAAAGGGGATACAAGCACCAAATGACATGGATGCGTGGTTAACCAACCTTAAATATAAACCGGCAAATAATTATTTCAATGCGCAAAGATAAGCCCTTCTTCCACTCTTTAAAAATTTGGTGATGGCTATCACCTTCCTTGAGATATCAAAATCAGATATACCACTATATGGAATTTAAATAAATGTCCGTAATAATCTGTTGACATCAAAAAGGGAACGGATTAATATAATCATGCTTATAGACTACCCTCAAAAGAAACAATTTAATAAATAGCGAGTCATATATAATAGATTGTTTCAATAGGTATTTCCATGTCGGGATGGCGGAATTGGTAGACGCGCACGTTTGAGGGGCGTGTGGAGAAATCTGTGAGGGTTCAAGTCCCTCTCTCGACATTTTAAACAGGAAAAGTGGCGTTGCCTCTGAAAGACCAGAGGCTTTTTTATTTGTTCAACTTTAAAATCATTAAAATCCCTGCATAAATATGCTATAATACCTTCTAGTATAAATATAATTTATTTTATACAATTTATAAAAGATAATTATGCTTTTTTCTAAAAAAGGAGTAAGAGTGTTTAATAGAATCAAAGCTAATTCTAGCGGGTTCAGCATGGCTGAAGCTCTGGTTATTCTCTTATTAATAAGTATAACATTAGCAGTAACAGTACCTGCTATTACTTCACGAACT
>AMFJ01021636.1_pt1 | contig 42877 bp, 36 predicted proteins | sample 427208 | NCBI WGS metagenome assembly AMFJ01 (sample SAMN02954298, study PRJNA114691) | groundwater metagenome | biome: aquatic; feature: subsurface aquifer; material: sediment; isolation source: subsurface aquifer sediment | place: USA: Rifle, CO | collected 2008-08 | reverse complement strand
TTTTAGAAGCATTTTTGAAAATTATAATTTCCAAGTTTAATTTTTCTTTAAGTTTAGTCTCAAAAGATTTGATTTAAAGGGATTTCTCGTTATCACTCGAAATGACAGAGATATCCTTTTAATTTTTTAATTGATATTAAAATAATTTAAATATAATCTTTTTAGGAAGTATAATTTTTAATTTCATTTTTTATGAAAAATCAAGAAAAAAATATTTTTTTAATTAAGGAGGAATACTTGAGTTTTTTAGTTAAATTATTAATTACAGTAGCCTTCGGATTATCACTCTGGTTTTTGTATGAAATATGAGGAATACTCAAAATTTTGTTTTTATGAGTTTTTTTGAATTTACTTTTCACACCATTTCTCGCTAGAACCAAAAAATACAAAATCCCCGATTGGCTTGGAATTCTAATAATCTATCTAGTTATTTTAATACTCGTAACTGTATTTTTATTCGTACTTATTCCCATATTTACCGAACAAATCTGAAAAATGAGTGTCCGTTTGTTTGACTATATTGGCTCTCTGCAGGATTCATACAAGACTTGATGAATTAGAGCACTTTGAATTCCAGATTTCTTGCTAAATTACCTAGACTGATTCTTAGACAAAGTGGATTTTAATTCATTGTTTGACTTTCTTAAGAATAATTTGTGAGAAATTTCTAAATTTTTCGGTAAAAATATCGGCTTACTTTTGAGTAGTTCAAAAGGATTTATATTTTCTATCACAGGAAGTTTATTTAATTTTGTCTTGATTTTTGTTTTCTCATTTTTTATATGAATCGAGAGAAAAAATATCAAAAAATTCAGTTATGACCTACTGCCTCAAAAAATCTCAACATACCTAAAATCAAAAGAAGACAAAATAATAACAAGCATGCATTTTTGGCTTAGATGACAACTCATCTTATCTTTCTCAATATTTGTCCTCACCCTCCTCTGACTAAATATCGCCAGACTTTTCTGAATAAGTTTCAGCTTCTGAGAAACCTTCGCCCTAGCCCTAATCTGAGCCATGATGGAATTCATCCCCTACATCTGACCCTTCATCTCAATCCTCCCAGCCCTAGCCATCTGAGCCGCCTTCTGACTCCAAAAAATTCTCGCCATCATCCTTATCTACATCATCATCCAACAATCCGAAGAAAAAGTCCTCGTGCCCCTCATTATGAGCAAATCACTCGACCTATCGCCATTCGTAGTCCTCCTCTGAATGACAATCTGAGCCAGCCTTTTCGGAATCCTCTGAATCATCATCGCCGTGCCAATTGTCTCACTTCTCCAGATTTTTGTGGGGGATTTTGTGAAGTGGAAGAAGGGGGAAGTAAAATTAAAATAACTAACTTAAAATATGCATTTTTTAGATTTGGATTTAGTAAAAAATTATAAAAGTAATTCTCAGAAAGCCAGAGTTATGACAGAATTTTGGACTTGAGAAAATATTTTTTGTCCAAGTTGTTGAGATTCAATTTCTCATTATGACAATAATAAGCCTGTTGCGGACTTTTTCTGTAAAAGTTGTGAAGAAGATTATGAACTAAAATCTGGAACTTCACTTGGAAATAAAATTACAGATTGAGCCTATTCCACAATGATTGAAAGATTGTGAAGCGACAATAATCCAAATTTCTTTTTCCTAAATTATAAAAAAAGTTATGAAATAAATAATTTTGTCGTAATCCCAAAACATTATTTTACATCTGAAATTATAGAAAAAAGAAAACCTCTGCCAATTACAGCAAGAAGAGCTGGATGGATTGGTTGCAATATTTTGCTCTCACCAATCCCAGAAAGTGGCAAAATTTTTTATATCAAAAATTGAGAACAAAGAAATAAAAAAGAAATATTGCAAAATTGGAATAAAACGCTATTCTTAAGAGACAAAAAATCACCAGATTCTAAAGGTTGGATTCTTGACATAATGAAATGTATCGAAATGCTCCACAAACAAGAATTTACCCTCCAAGAAATGTATAATTTTGAACCAACTCTAAAACTAAAATATCCCAACAACAATTTTATCAAAGATAAAATTAGACAACAACTCCAGTTTTTGAGAGACAAAGGATATTTAGAGTTTGTGAGTAGTGGGAAGTATAGAGTTTTGTAAGTTAATAAATAATTATGTATTCAGCAATAAAAATAAATAATTTAAATTATAAATTTAAAACTTGAGATATAGAATCAGAAATTAATTGACTTAAAAAGATTAATATTTTTGTTTGACAAAATAATTCTTGAAAAAGTCGATTTATGAGAAGTATTTTTCAAAATGATATTCAATTTAAATCTGAATTTACAGATAATACATTTAATTTTATAACATCTTCCGAAGACAAAATCCAAGAATTTATTAACAACCTCAAAATTTGAAGCCATTTTAATTATTGAATAGAATTACGTCAATTAATATGAAAAGAATATTTTGATGAAAATAATTCTATTTATCTAAAATTATCAGAAATAGAAAAGCGTATTGAAATATTAAAAAATGATCATAGTACCAGTATTTGAAACATGACTTTCGCACAAATTAATGAAAATATAGATAAAATTTATAAATCAGAAATGAATGAACTCTGATTTGATAAAGAAAATATAAATTTTAGTAAAACAAAAAAAATTTATATACCATTAATGCGCTGATTAAAAAATCCAATAAAAGATGGCAAAGATGATTTATATGAAAATAGAGTTATTCTTGATTATTTTAAGGAAATAAGTAATCCAAATAAGGGTTTTGAAATTTTCACATGATTATCTTTGTATAAAGAAATTACAGATATGTTATTATGAAGTCATAAAGATAGAATTCAAGTTAGGCATTTTGAGGATTATTTAAAAAAGAATTTTTTTAATGGACAAGATATTACATTAACTCCAAATAATAAAGATGATGTTTTATATATAAAAATATGACAGAATCCAGATAGGGCAATTTATGATTTATGAGATTGAATACAAAATATTATAATAAGTACATTTCCTATTTTTAAATATCAGAATGAAAATCTAATGTTATTTATTGAAGAACCTGAATACTGAATACATCCATGAATGCAACGAATTTTACTTAAGACATTCTCAAAATGAATTGATTTTCAAAAATGAAATCATCAAATTTTTTTTACTACTCATTCAAATCATCTACTAGATATATCTTTGGATAAGAAAATAAATGATCAAATAAGTATTTATCAATTTGAAGATACTGAAAATGATAAAGAAAAAGTAATAAAGAATATAACTCAGAACAAAGAAATTTTAAATTTACTTTGAGTAAGAAATTCTTCAGTATTTCTTTCAAATTGTATAATTTGGGTTGAATGAATTAGTGATAGAATATATATTAAAAAATTCTTAGAACTATATAAAGATTATGATAAGAAAAATTTTGAAGAAGATAAACATTATTCAATACTTGAGTATTGATGATGAAATATAACACATTTCAATTTTGATGATGAAAATCCAGATTTTGATAAAATATCAATTAGTGCTATAAATAAAAATAATTTTCTTATAGCAGATAATGATTGAAGTATTTCTTGAAGTAGTAAATATCTAAAATTAAGTAAGCTTAAGGATGTGTTTAAAGATAATATTTTTTTTGATATGCCAGAAATAGAAAATCTGATCACTTATGAGATTTATTGCCAGTATCTTAAAAAAATAAATAATCATGAAAATAGAAAATGGCAGTTAAAAAGAAATTTTTGATCAAAAGAAAATTTTTTGAAAATGATTGATATTAAAGATATATGAAAAATATTTAAAGATATATTTATTGAATTTAAAGACAATGAAGATATTGAATGAAAGCAAAAATTTAATAAAAAAAATGATATATTAATAATTTGTAACTCAAAAAAAGATTTTAGTGAGGATATTACTACAATATATTTAAATTCTTTTGATGATTTATCAGATAAAGCAAAAGAATTAACAAAAAAATTGTATAATTTTATAAAATCAAATAATTAAACTTGCAATTTTTCAAAAAATCGTTAGATCATGATCGTTTATATTCTAACAATTTTTTATTATGAAAATATCTAGAAAACTTGCTATTGCAATTTTAAAATATTTGGATAAAAATCCAAGATTTTATTTCCCATTTTTGGTGATGTGCCAAGAATATGGTCCAGAAGATGATGATTTTGTTGAGATTTGTTATAATGAATGGCAATTAATAGAGGAGGATGAAAGTTATAAGACTTTTGAATTGTGGGAAAATTTACAAGATTTAAGAGAGGATACAACACAATTATTAGCAAAGTGATTTATTGAGAAAATAATTTGAGAGGATTTAGAAAGTGAAATTAAGGCTCAAATAAAATGATATAAAAAACTATATAAAGTTAAACTTACTGAAAGTGAAAAAATTGAGGAATATTGAGAAAACGAATTTTTTGGTTGAAAAAAAGAAGCTTATGAGGATATTCTAGATTTATATAAAAAATATAAAATTTAATTTATTCATCTTCCAAAAATAAAACATCTAACCCACCAATTCCCCCCTCAAATCATCCACATTCCCAGCTCAAAGCAGAACTATGACGCTTGAGTTGGGATTTTTTTGGTCATATTCTTTGATTAATTCCAGAGTATTTTCGAGTCCGTTTCCATTAATTGTATTTGAATAATTTTGCTTTAGTTCTGAGACGAATCTAGTGGTTGTCATAAATTCGACATCTTCTTTTTTGTCGCGCGAGAAATAGATATCTGGGATGATAAGCGAATCTGCGCTGTCGAATGATGTCTTGAAACCGTCGAGAAGTTCGATGGTTCTGGAGTATTGGTGGGGTTGGAAGATTACAAATATTTTTTTGTCGTGGTATTTTTGTTTGATTGATTCGAGAGTTAGCTTTATTTCGGTTGGATGATGTCCATAATCAGACATTACGAGATTTCCGGATTTTGTAGTTCAGACAATTTCTGACCTTCTCCAGATACCTGAATAAGAGGTGATTTTTGAGATTATGTAATCATCGTCTAGTCCGAGTAATTTCGCTACTGTATAGGCTAATTTTGCGTCAAATTCGATGTGATCTCCGGGGATTTGCAAGTTAAATTCTGGGAAATAAATTTTCTCTCATTTAAAGTCCACAAAATATTTATCATAAACAAAAATCTGTAATTTGCTGTTATCTTTGAGTTTTAGACAATTTGGGTCATTTCAATTTAGGATAATATAGCCTGAAGTTTGGTTTTGTAATGCAAAAAAAGCATTCATATAATCATTTAGGTCCTTGTAATAATCCAGATGATCTATTTCGATATTTGTGATAACCGTGATAAATGGCAAGTATTTCAGAAAAGACCTCTTGTACTCGCAGGCCTCTATGACAAAATAATCTCAGGCTCCAAAATACAAATTAGAATTATTAAATTGCTTTACTGGAGCTCCGACTAATACCGACGCGTCAGTATCTCATCCAGATAAAATCACTCACAAAATCGAAGTAGTTGTAGATTTTCCGTGAGTTCAGGCTACCGCTATACATTTTTTCTTATTCACAACTTCCGCAAGAGCTTCTGGATAACTGAGACTTTTAATATTTAGTTTAATTGCTTTTGCGAGCTCTGGATTAGCATTCAGATTATCTTGCTTACTCAAATCTGGCTTTGTAATAATAGCTTCACTATAAATCACAAAGTCAGTATTATCGCCTAAATTAGCTTCGTTATGCCCGAAAAATACGCTCACTCACTCTGCTTCTAGAGTGTCAGTAACAAAACTAGGTTTTCCGCCGTCAGATCAGGATACCTCGTATCATAACTTTCTATAATACCTAGCCAGAGCCGAAACTCCGACTCATCCAATTCCTATAAAAAATACTTTCTTCATAAATTTAAATTTATTATTTACATACTGGAGCCAATATCGGGAATCGAACCCGAGACCTCACCCTTACCATGGGTGTGCTCTACCTACTGAGCTATATTGGCAAAAATTTTTTTCTGTCATTTCGAACTCCGTTTCTGTCATTTCGAACTCCGTTTCTGTCATTTCGAACTCCGTTTCTGTCATTTCGAACGAAGTGAGAAATCCCTTTTAGAAGCACTTTTGAAAATTATAATTTACAAGTTTAACTTTTCTACAAGTTTTAGTCTCAAAAGATTTGATTTAAAGGGATTTCTCGTTAGCACTCGAAATGACAGAGGGTGAAAATCGAGATGACAATGTCTATTATATAATCAAAATAAAAATTTCAATTTTAAATTAAATTTTGCGTTATAAAGTCCAAAATTGCAATTCCGGAAATTGTTGGTTTTATGAAGTTTCAGTCTTTTTCTAAAAGTCCGTCTTTTATAAATTCATCTAGTTTTTGTTTATTTTCAATTAAATTTGTGTCTAAATTAAATGTCCTAAGTCCAAACATTATTTTCTCTATTTTTAAATCTTTTTCTTCTAAAATTTCTTCAAATTCTAATTTTCATCAATAATAATTTGAGAAATTTTTACCATTTGTAAATCTTTTATTTCCTACAAAACTCGACGCATTTAAGCCAAAACCTCTGTAATTTGAGTGGTTCCAGTACGATTTATTATGTCTGCATTCTGCTCAAGTTTTAGCGAAATTCGAAATTTCATAATGCTCAAATCATTTTTCTTTTAGAAAATCTACAACTTTTTCGTATTCCATTAAATAATCTTCTTTTTTAAATGAAATCTCTGCCCAATTTTTCGGATAAATTCAATTCTCAAGCATATATAAACTTACATGTTTTATATTATTATTTTCGTTTATTATTTTTTCTAAATCTTTCTTAATTTCTCAGCTTAAAACATAGGGAAGTCCAATAATAAAATCAGCTCAAATATTCTCAAATTCTCCCTTTTTTAAATTATTTAAAGCTTCAAAAATTATCTTGTTTTCACTTCTTCAGATTTCTTGTAAAGTTTTATTATTTAGGCTTTGCACTCAAATGCTTATTCTATTAATTCCAATTTTTTTAAGTCATATCGCATATTCTTCGCTCACATTTTCTGGATTCATTTCCAGTGTCATTTCAGTATTTTCCAGATTTCAAAATTCTCTAAAAATTGAGATAATCTCATCAATTTGAGCTATACTTAAAACAGACGGAGTCCCACCTCAAAAATAAATTGATTCTATAATATTGTCATTCCTGCGGAGGCAGGAATCTTCCATATATTCTCTTATTTCTTTTTTCAAAAAAACTAAATATTCCTCAATTTTGTCATCAATTCACGCAAAAGAAGCAAAACTACAATACTTGCATTTGCTCTTACAAAAGGGAATATGAATATAATAAAACATTTGAAATTTATTTTAAAGCTCCGCGAATATGAAGTGAATCTATTCGTTTAGAGGTGAATAGTTCTGGATTATCAAAATTTATACAAAGAAATTTTCCTCATCAAAATACTCTAATATCTATTACATCATTATCAGGAGTATTTGTTAAATAATTTCAATTTTTGAAATTTCAAAGTTTTTTTAGATTTAAAATTCGTTCATTACCATTATTTCATGGTATTAAATCTAATATTTTAGCCCGTTCCTCCATTTTAGGAATATATAGATTAAATTTATCTGCTTCATCAAAAGCAGTTAATCATGTGTGTTTTCCAGGAATGTCAGCTATACTTAATCTTATAATTTCTCACTTGCTTACCTCAAACTCAATACAATTTGGTTTTAATTTTATTTTATTTACATCCCAGTTTGGATATTGTCACATTAGATTATAAAGGGCTTTGATATGACTGAAATCTGTAATTCAATTGAAAGTTTTTTTTATTTCGTCTTTAACTTTTTCTTGTAATATTTTAGCTCTATTAACTTCGTTGAAATTCTCATTAAACTGAATTGCATCTTGCATAACTCATTTTTTTCTCAGAACGACATCTCTCTCTTTTCAAGATGAATTTCTTAATGTTTCTCACATTTTAGTTTCTGGGGAATATGGATATGGTGTTTTTTTTGCCATAATATTTTAGTTAAAAACTAAGTTCAACTTTCAGTATAATACAAAATACAGAAAGTCAAGAAATTTTTTTGATTAAAAAAATCACAATATAGAAAAATATTGTAATTTTTAAAAAAATTTAAGGGTAATAAGCCGAATTCTGTATTTCGATGTAAATCTATCTAGGATTTGAATTGCTCCAAATCTCAAGCGAGGTATATTACACAAATCAGCCAAGATACTTTAATTTGTATAATACCATTCCTCTTGCACCATATAGGGTTTGCCAACATCTCCAGATTACTCTGGATGTTCTTTGGTAAATTCTTTATATAGACGCCATAAATGGACGTCTCTACAGAAAATCATATCCAAAGACTTTTCACCTTTCTCTCAATTGCTCGAGATAGTATTGTCTCTGCGGCACTTTCCGTACTATGATTTTATGGATTATATCATAGCCACAGCCGTTAGCTGTCATATTATCTTGGAGGTGTTCGGACTTTCCTCCCGAGAATTGCTCCTCGAGTATACATCTTCCCTCGGGCCTAGTATATATTTTTTTCTGAAAATACAAGAAAATAATTTGCAAAAAATCACTTATCCATAAAATGAAATTAAACTAATTTAAAAAAGCAAAATGCAATTAACTAAAACCCTTCTACATACTACAGATTCTTACATTAAAAAACTAGCTCAAGCTGGGATTAATGAGGTGAAAGATTTGATAAATCATTATCCCAGGACTTATGAGAATAAGAGTCAGGTTTTGGAATATTTTAGTTTTGTGAGTATTAAGGAAAAAAACAGTGTAATTTGTACTATTGAGACTATGATTCTCGAGAGAACTAGAAATAATAAGCAACTTATAAAGGCTATTTTAAAGGACAAAAATGATTTTATGGCTGAAGCTGTTTGGTTTAATCAAAAATATCTTTTAAATCAATTTAAGGAGTGAGATAAGGTAATAATTTATGGAAAACCAACTTACAATTATTGAAAATTGTCTTTTCCTAGCCCAGAAATTAATTTCTATTGAAAAGATAGCAAAGCCATAAAACCTATTTATCCAGAAACAAATTATATTCCAACTGAATGGTTTGAGAAAAAAATCGCACTTTTAAGACCATATTTTTCTGAAATTGAAAATATCTTGCCAACTGAAATATTAGCGAAAAAATGATTTAAAAGTAAAAAAGAAAATCTATTAAAAATCCATTTTCCAGAAAGTGAGAAAGATTTTGAGAAGGCAAGACACGAACTAGCTTACGAAGAGCTTTATGAAATGCAATTAAGATGACTTCTTAAGAAAAAAGAATTAGAAAAAACTAGTTTAAATTTATCACCAAAAGTAAAATTAAATCCAGAATTAATAAAAGAAATTATCTCGCATTTGCCGTATAACCTCACAAATAACCAAAAAATTGTAATTTTCCAAATACTCAAAAATATGGAAAAAGATTTTGGAATGAAGCGCCTTCTTCAGTGAGATGTTGGTACAGGGAAGACTATTGTGGCCTTAATTGCCGCAATCCATTTAATTAAAGAGTGAAATTATCAAGTTGCTTTTATGGTACCAACAGAAATTTTGGCTCGCCAACATTTTGCGAGCATCGCTTATTTACTCGAGAAATATGATATAAAATCAGACTTACTAATTTGAAGTCTCACCCCAAAACAAAAAGAAACAACAAAACAAAAATTAAAATCCGGAGAGACTCAATTTATCGTCTGAACTCACGCGCTAATCCAAGATTGAGTACACTTCAAAAACCTGTGATTTGTAATAATTGACGAACAACATAGATTTGGAGTAGAACAGAGGAAATATTTGGAGGAATATTATTCCGTGGCCCTCACCCCAACCCTCTCCCAGAGGGAGAGGGAGAATATGGAGAATAATTTAGAAAAAATTAAATCCCCAAGATATATGGTTGAATTAGCTAGAGAATTAAGAAAAAAATGAACTAAACCTGAGGAAATTTTGTGGGAAATTCTAAGAAGTTCTAATTTAGGGTGATTAAAATTTAGAAGACAACATCCTATATGAAGATATATAGCAGATTTTTTTTGTCATGAAATTTGACTTGTAATTGAATTAGATTGAGAAGTTCATAACAATATTCCACAAAAAGAATACGATAAAATTAGAGATGATTTTTTAAAAAGCTGAAATTATAAAATCTTAAGAATTAAAAACGAAGAAATAAACGAAAATATTGATAAAATTTTAAATAAAATTTTATCATACAAAAATAATTCCCCTCTCCCTCTGGGAGAGGGGCTAGGGGTGAGGGCTTGAGTTGATAAAGAGGGGCCAGGGGTGAGGGCTTTATGAGAGAAAGATGAAGTGAGGGTTTGAATCTTTCCCCACAACCTTAATATGACCGCAACTCCAATTCCGAGGAGCTTGACTTTGACTATTTATGGGGATCAAGATATTTCGGTATTGAGTGAATATCCGTCTGGTAGAAAACCAATTTATACAAAGGTAATCAAAGAAGATCAAAGAGAACAAATGTATAGATTTATAGAAGAAGAATTAAAAGCAAAAAGGCAAGTTTATTGGATTTCACCACTTGTAGAGGAGTCAGAAAAGCTCGATATCGCAAATGCTACGCAAATGAGAGAGAGCTTAACTTATATTTTTCTAGATTATAATGTGTGACTTCTTCACGGAAAAATGAAACCAAAAGAAAAAGAAGAAGTAATGCAGGAATTTATGGAAAACAAGATTCAAATCCTGTCTTCAACTTCAGTTGTTGAGGTCTGAGTAGATAATCCAAATGCGAGTATAATCTGTATAGAAGCCGCGGAGAGATTTTGACTTTCCCAGCTTCATCAATTTAGAGGAAGAGTTGGAAGATGATCTGACCAATCATATTGCTATCTTTTCACAACAAAAACCTACAAATGAGAGCGTCTTAAGGCTATGGAAAAAACAAATGATGGATTTGAGCTATCAGAAATCGACTTAGAGTTGAGATGACCCGGAGAAGTCTATGGAGTCAGACAATCTTGAATTCCAGATTTTAAAATCGCTAGTTTATCAGATTTTGAACTAATTTCAGAAATTAGAGAAGATATAGAAAATATGCTTGATAATCCCAAAAAATAGCTATAATATATCTATTTTTAATTAATTTAAAATTATTTTTAAATAAAGTCTATACAAAATTTCTTTTATTTATTTTAATTTAGTTATAATAACAATGTTTTTTAATTTATAAATTTTAATTTTATGTTAAACGTTAGAAATAAATGAGGTTTTACACTTGTGGAACTTATGATAGTTGTATCTATAATCTGAGTATTAGCGGTAACTCTATTGCCTCAATTACAATGAGCTCAAGCTAGAGCTAGAGACGGATGAAGAATCGCCTCTCTACAAAATATTTCTGCAGTTTTAGAAACATACTTGTGAGATAATTGATTATATCCATCTTCAGACTGAAATGCAGCCTGAGATAGTCCGTCTTCTGCAGCAAATTGTTTAAGTTCTACTGATTGAACTCTTCAAAATGCTTCGTTATCAAAAATATTTAAATGATGAAAAGCTCCTGTAAATCCACAAAAAACTTCTTTATCATGACTTTGTGCTAATGCTTGATCATATCAATATACTTCTTTGGTAAAGGATTGAATTGTAAAAGCCTGATATATATTAATTGCTGATGTTGAAACTCCTCAAAAAGGTAATATGAATTTTTCAACAGCCTGTGGCGGAGCACAATGTGATACTACAAATTTAAAATTTGATTGAACTGTAGCTGGTACTACAGATTATATAACTATTACTCTTACTTGAAGCTTAACTGCTGAATTAGCAAATGCAAAAAATTCTGTTTATTGATTAAAAAATTAATTGATTTTTTACTCAAAACTTGCCTAAAATTTAAAATTTATATAATGGATTAATAAAGTTATTTATTAATCCATTATTTTTTATGTTCTCGTATGTTAAATGAAATGTTTTATATATAGAAGATTCAAAAGTTTCTGTGAATGTAGCTGGCACTTGACTTGGACTGGAGATTTTTGTGTCTCCAATTACTTTGTCAAAAGTAAAAAGTGGAGATGATATTGAATTTTTTATTCATCATCATATCACAGAAGTATCTCAAACTCTTTTCTGATTTGAGAATTTGGGCGAAAAGAAAGTATTTAAAAGTCTACTAAAAATTGATTGAATTGGCGGAAAAGCAGCAATAAATATTCTCGGGATTTGAATTCATAATCTAGTGCGAGCTATCGAAGAAAATGATGATAAATTCCTGACTACAATTCCTGGAATCGGTAAAAAAACTGCACTAAAGATAATTCTTGAAATGAAAAATAAAGTTGAGGCTGGGGATTTATTTGATAGAACTGAAAATCTAAAACTTTCTCGTCCTTATGAACAGGATATAATTAAAACTCTGACTGAAATGTGATATGACAAAAAAAGAGTCGAAGAAATCGTGAAAAACATCCCAGAAGATATAACTGAACTAAAAGACAAAGTAATGTTTGCTATAAAAATGTTATCGAAATAGAAACTAGCTTCTGTTATTTCGAATACAACTCCACCAACTGTCATTTCGAGTGACAACGAGAAATCCCTTTAAATCAAATCTTTTGAGACTAAAATTTAAAGAAAAGTTAAACTTGGAAATTATAATTTTCAAAAGTGCTTCTAAAAGGGATTTCTCACTTCATTCGAAATGACAGAAACGGGAGTTCGAAATGACAGTTAGGATTTGAAATAACAAATTTATAATAATTAAAGAATAACTATAAAACTAATCTATGAATATTTCAATTTTTACAGCAACTGGACATTATAATCTTGGGGATGAACTTATTTTACTTCAGGAATATGAGGTTCTGAGAGAAATATATAAAAATGCTAATTTTTACGTTTTTACTTATGATAAAAAAAGTAGTTTAATTGAGTGAGAGGTTAAATACATAAAATACTTCCCAAATAATATCAAGAAAAAACCTTTTAAAAATATAAAATATCTCTGGAAAAACATCAAGATTATTTATAAATCTGATTTAGTTATTATCGGATGAGGATGATTAATTTATGAAAGTGAGGTCCAAAGCTCAAGTTCACCAATAATGCAATGGAAATTCCGTGTATTTCTCGCAAAATTATTTAGAAAAAAAATAGTTTATTTATCAGTTTGAATAAACACTTCTAATCCAAAAAAAATCAAATATTTATTTACTGGCAAAAAAACGCTGGTTTCAGTCAGAGATGAAAAATCAGCACAAATCCTAGGCCAAATTTGAATAAAATCTATTATTTTAACTGATCCTGTATTTTTATATGAAAGGAATTTGAATGATAGATTCCCGCCTTCGCGGGAATGACAGAAGGGGCGGGAATGACAGAAGGGGCAGGAATGACAGAAGGGGCAGGAATGACAGAAAGAAGATAGGATAGAGGTTAGGGGTAATGAAAAAACCATTTGAATTTCACTTAGAAAATGATATTTAAAAAATGAGCAAGATTTTATAAAACAAATGATTTTATATCTTTCAAAATCTTGATATAAAATAGTTTTTTTATCACATTCTATTCATCAAAAAGACCAGCTAGCTAATGATTATTTATTTTTAAAAGATATTGCAAAAAAATATAATATTGAAATTACAGGTAGTATTTCTGACACCCTAAAAGCTTACAAAAAACTTGATTATGTAATTGGGATGAGATTTCATAGTTTAGTTCTTAGTATTGTCTATAATATACCATTTTTAGCTCTGAGCTACTGACAAAAAACAGAGGAGTTATTGTCAGATTTTGATTATAAATTTAAGCTAAATAGTAGGGAATTTGAATTTGAAGATTTTATTAAAAAATTCAGTGAATTAACTCAGACAAATAACTCATTATTTGATTTTTGAGCAAAAATAGATAAAATAAAACAAGATTATAAAATTAATATTACTAAACTACTTAAAAATGGACTGGAATAATATAAAGAAAATAGCTTTAGAGACAAAAGACAGAGCCATAGAATTATGAAAAAAATGATTTGTAGAATGAAAAAAATATAGTGAAAAAGCTATAGAATTTTCTAAGGATAAAATTGATAATGCTCCAGTTTTCCTAAAAACAAAAGAAGATTTTGAAAAAGTAAAAAATGATAAAAAATTAATAATTTTTTTCTTAAAAGAAGATGAGGTAGAGAGTAAAAAACTAAAATTACAAATGCCAGTTATCATTACAAAATGATGGATTAATAGTACCACAATTAGGTTTTGTTTTGAGGGAGAATCTGGAGATTTATTTAAAGAATTGGATGTAATAAGTGCTCCGGAAATGTTTATTTATAAGCAGTGAAACTTGGATAAAAAAATTACAGATATCTCTGAAATCAGACAGTTTTTAAAAGATTTTGTAATTTAAAATATTAATTTTTAACTTAAATTTTATGGAACCAACAGTAATTTTAATATATGTTTTAATAGTTTTTTTAGTAATAATTTGAACATTGCTTTCTGTTAATTTATTCTATTTACTTAGAACCTTAAAAAGAATAGACAGAGCTACACAGTTTGTAGATTCAATTGTAAGTATGCTTGAAAGAATAGAAAAACTCCCATTTGAATTATTAGATCGTTTCTTGAAAAAATTTGAGAAATAAATAGTTATAAATAATTTTAAAAAATGATTTGGGCAATAATTAACACATTTCTTGATAGTATAGCGGATGTTCTATACAAGAAAACATTATCGATATCAAGCGTTAAGCCCATGATTTTTCAATTTATGGGAGAGATTTTATCTATTCCATTTGTTATAATAATTGCTATAATTTTTCATTTTAATTTTAAATTATTTATAGATCCTGTAGTATTGTGAGGTTTTATATTGATGACTATTTTCTTTATTCTGGGCAATAATCTCTGACAATATTTATACAAAAACGAAAAATTGTCTACACTTATGCCGTACTTTAAAATTAATAGTTTTATAGTTGTTATTCTTGGCTTCCTATTCTTCAAAGATGCATCTTTAACTTCTTTTTTGATTTGTGTTTGAGCGATAATACTTACAACTATTTTTTCAATTGATTATAAGGATTACAGCGCTCCTAAGAATTTTTTCAAAATTATTTTACATGAAGTATACAAGACACTGGAATTTTTAATAGCAATATATATTCTAAAAAATATAACGAGTGTGGAATATGTGATACTTTATCAAGTTTATTATGTTGTTATTGTATTTTTAATTATTGCGTATCAGAGAGATTTTAAGGAATTCAAAAAATTTAATCCTCAAATTCTAAAATATAGATATATGGGTTATTCGCTTTGATTTACTTCTTATTTTATAGATATTTTTCTTTTAAAAGAATTTTGAGTAATTATTATTACTTTATTTTGATTTCTCTGTTCTTCTTTAACCTTAATTATTGCTTATTTTTTCTTAAAAGAAGTCCCTGAAAAGAAAGAAATAATGCTTGGAATTTTAGTTACAATACTGGCTGGGGTTGGGTATTATTTTAAATAATTTATTTTTAATTAGTTTATTATGACTATAGAATCAAATAATTTTGGATATGAAAAAATTGCAGAAAAAACTGAAGCTGAAAGAAAATTAGAAATTGCGAAAAATTTAGAATTTTCAAAAGAAAAACAAGTATTACTCGAGAAAATTGATAAAGAAAAAAAGCTTACTTATCTTAAGTCTCTTGTTGAGAGATGATTAATAAATATTACTACGGCTGAACATATTGTTTCAGGTGAGGCATTGGATAATGCGCAAATAAAAGAAATTTTTGAGAAAATTGATGAAATAGATGAAATCCAAAATATTGACAATATCTTACCGAAGGATCTTAGAATCTCAAAAGATGATTATATACAAGCATTAGAAGATACAATTTTCAGGCAAGATATTTTAATAAAGCTCGATGATTCTCTAAGTTATCTTTATAGTAGTTCAAATAAATATCCACTTTGAATTATAAATTTTTTCTCATGACTAATGCGCTCCCTAGACAAAAATCACAAAAATACAATAAAAGTCCAAGAAAATACTATTGATATTAAAAGGAATTTAGTTAAGGTTTAATAAAATTAAAATGTCATTCCTCTCTGTCATTCCCGTTCCTCTTCTCGTCACCCTGAGCGAAACGCAGTGCAGTCGAATGGGTCTATTTACTTATAAATACCTTTTCTTAAAATTGGAAGATTGAATTAATAGATCCTTCGACTACGCTCAGGATGACGAAGTGGAGGATTGCTCGAAATGACAAAGGGAGTTCGAAATGACAAATAGAAACACGAAAATAGATATGATTGATTTAAATCCTAAATTCTCAATCTTTATAGATAATTAATTTCTCTCAGTTCTCGAGGGTTGCCTCTACGGTGCGATTTGTAGTTGACATTATGTCAGTGTGAATTGCTGATTCATTAAAACCTAAGTTCTCCCAATCTTCAGGAGTTTGGGTTGCCATATTTCAGTCAAATGCTTCATGATATGAAGCTCCGACAGCTATGTGTGTATTTCAGAACTCTCATCCTACATTTTCGTCATAAAGTGTCTCTCACATAAACTTTGTAATTCTAGAAAATCTCCTGTCAGTAAGTGAGAATTCTCATATTTTATCAGCTCACTCAGCTGCCAACATTTCTTTTAAAAGATTTTCTCAGCTACTTGCTTTTGATTTTATTATAATTCAATCTTTAAATTCTAACTCAATTCACTCAATTTTATTTCCGTATCTATAAAGTGGTTGATTGAATTTTATCCAACCGTTTGTCCCTCTCCAATCAGGAGATGTAAAGATTTCAAAAGATGGAATATTTCTTCCACTTCCACCTAGCCATTGTCTTTTTTCTCAAATTAATACTTCTAAATCGACGTCGGTTCCTGTTACTTTTACTTTTTGTATTTTGAGCTTATTTAATTTTTGTCTAATAGCTTCTATTTCACTAAATACTTCTTTCCATTTTGCAATTGGATCTATTTCGTCTAGAAAGCATGATTTAATTATTTCTTCCCAATATTCCTCAATTGTTAATCAGGCGTCCTGGACCATTGCTTCTGTCCCGTATAAACCTATTGTCCAAGTTAATTTTCAATCATTTTCTTTTTTATTTCTCGCGTCCATATATGGTTTAAGTATTTTTTGTCTTGAAATAAGCTTCTTGCTATCAATTCCAGCAAGCTCAAATTTATCCCAACTTGATTCTATTCTCACAAAATGATCACAAGTATTTATAAGCTCCATCATATAATTTTTTGGCCAAAAATTCAGCTGATCTTCATCTGCCATTTCAAAGAAATTTCTCTGCGTTCACTCAGGAAGATAATTTACAATATAATTTCCACCTGCTTCCAGAACTGATTTTTGAAGCTCAACCAAAAGATGCTTTGCACTTTCCGGAACTTGCAAATAAACCACATCTCACTTTTTTATTCATTCACCTCACCAAAGCGCGAATTTAATTAAAACATCAGCATATTTTTTCAGGATTTCTTGATTTGGAATGTACATAAATTTAAAAATAAAAAAACTAAATTCCTTGGTACCGGTACCAAGGAAACTCAACTATAAGTATATGAAAAAGTTTAATTTAGTCAAATTAGCAAGGTACCGGTACCTCTTTATTTTGAATTTTACTCAAACCTCAGTGCATCAATTGGCTTTAATTTTGCAGCTTTTCTGGCTGGGAGTATTCCAAATATTATTCAAATTAGAACTACACTTCCAAAGGCTAGAAATATGGATTTCGTAGTTATGACAGCTGTCAAGAAGCCTTTTATGGCGTTTACTATTGAGAAGCTCAGGGCAATTCATATTAATCCTGCGACAATACTGATAATTAGAGCTTCTATTAAAAATTGCATTAAAATATCAGTTTTTGTGGCTCCGATGGCTTTTCTAATTCAGATTTCTCTGGTTCTTTCAATAACTGAAACAAGCATTATATTCATTACTCAAATTCATCCAACAAGAAGAGAAATTGTCGCAATTCCGGCCAAAAACATAGTCATTGTACCGGTTACTGCTGTTATTGATGAGAGCATTTCTGACATTGAACTTATAGAAAATGGTGCGTCATCTGCATTTGTAGTTTTTGTATATTTAAGAAGTTCATCATTTATATAAGCTTGATAAATATCGGTTTTTGTAGGATCATCAACCTCAATATCTACGCTCGAATAATAGTGAGTTCAAATTATTTTATTCATAACGGTTGTAATAGGCAAAAATATCCTTCTATTGGCTTGGGAATTATCTTGAAGCGTTCAAATAATTGTATAAATTCCATTTTCTAATTTTATTTCCTGACCTATTGGATCTGTAGTTTCAGAACCAAAAGCATCTGTTACAATAGTATTTCCTATAACTGCCACTTTTTTATTTTGAGAAATATCATCTGTATTTATAAATCTTCAGTTTGAAATTGAAATTCATTTAATTTCTAAATATAAATTCTCCACTCCAACAATATTTGCATTCGTATTATAGCTTCAATAAATAAATTGCTTGGAAGTTGTAACCGTAGGGGATACTCTTTTTACTCCGGGAATATTAGCTACAAAATTTACAAATTCATCATCAATTAAATCTTTTGTAGATCATCATCACTGTATTGTCCCAACTTGTGAACTATTTGATCTGCCAGGAGATACTGTTATAAGATTGGCTCACATACTGTTGAATCTATCGACAATTGAAGCCGAGGTTCCTTCACCAATTGCAAGCATTGTAATAATACTAAAAACCCCAATAATAATTCCGAGCATACTTAAAGCCGATCTAAGTTTATTGCTTAGAAGTGCTGTTATTGCAGATGATAAATACTCGCTAAATGCCATATAATTTATTTGTTATTTTTAATAGATCCTTCGACAAGCTCAGGATGACACAGAGGGTCTATACTATCATTCCGTCTTTTATAAAAATGTGTTTTTTGGCAAATTTGTCGACTTCGGCAGAATGGGTAATTATAAGAATTGTTTTTCACTCTTCGTTTAGTTTTGTAATAATTTCCATTACATCATTTCCAGTTTTGCTGTCGAGAGCTCCAGTTGGTTCATCTCATAAAATTAGAAGGGGATCAGTTACAATTGCTCTGGCTATAGCGACGCGCTGTTGTTGTCAACCAGACATTTCATTTGGCAGAGAATAAATTTTATCACCGAGTCCGACTTTTATAAGGGCTTCAATTGCTTTTTGTTTTCTTATTTTTGCTGGAACTCATTGATAAACTAGAGGAAGCATCACTTGTTTAATGGCTGGAGTTTTTGGAAGTAAATTATATCATTGAAAAATAAATCCAATATTTCTTCTTCTGAGAAGTGCTTGTTCATCATCAGTTGCCTTAGAAATATCTATTCCATCAAAAAAATAAGCTCCACTTGACGGATTATCAAGCATTCAAATAATATTCATTAGAGTTGATTTTCCACTCCCACTTTCTCACATAATTGAAGCAAATTCTCATTTATGAAGTTCAAAATCTACTCATTTTAATACTTCAATATCCTCATCTCCCACATGGTAGATTTTTTTAATTCCGGTCATCTTTATAACTTGTTCTTGCATAATTGTTTTTTAAAAATCCTTATTCTCCCTCTCCCTTCGGGAGAGGGTTGGGGTGAGGGCCTTTTATCTAAATCCTCAGCTAGTATTACTACTACTTCATGAAGTTCATCCAGTTCTTCCTCATGGAATTAAACCAGATGAGCCTGATTTTATTGCGGAAGTAATTTTTTTAAGAATTATATCACCAATATTTAGTCATTTAATAATTTCTATATCAGTATCATTTGTAATTCAAGTTTTGATTTCTTTTTTTATTTCCTGTCATTTTTCTTTGACAAGAACATATTTTGATTTTGGGGTCTCTTCTATATATGAAGCAGGAATGACAAGAATATCTTTTTTACTTTCTACTAAAATATTTACTTTCGCAGTCATAGAGCTATAAATTTCGGCGTCTCATTTATCAAGTGTAATAGTGATTGTATAAGATGTAACTCCGGAAGTTGAAACTGGAGTAGAATCTTTTTCGCTTACAGTTCAGATAAATTCTTTGTTTGGATATGAATCAAAAATTATTTTTGCACTTTGATTAAGAGATATTTTTACAATATCAAGTTGATCAAGAGTTGCTGATATTTCAACCAAATTAGGATTTTCTATGTAAATAAATTTTTGCTCATCGGCTGTTAAATTATCTCCAACTTTAAAATCTATTTTTCTAATTGTTCCATCAAATGGTGCAGTTAACTCATATTTATCAAGATTTTTTTGTGCATTAACAAGGGATAATTTTTGCTTTGCTACATTATTTCTTGCTTGTGCTAATTCAACTGCAGTTGCTCAATTTTGAACTACTTTTAGACTTTCTTTCGCATATTCTAAACTATTAACCGCACTTGTTATATCTAGATTTTTTTGTTTAATTTGTGAGCTGTAATTATTTGCACTGTATTCTCTGTCGCTATATAGTTTATCAAGGTCATTTTGAAGTTGAATACTTGTAGTGTTTTTTAGTTTATCAAGTGCGATTTCAGTATCAGAAATAGACTGTTTTTTTGAATTTATTGTATTAGTACTTTGTGCCTTTTTTACCTCTGGATCTGTAAGTTTTTCAATATTTGTAATTGTTGATTTAATAGTATTATAAGTTGTTTGTGCAGAAGTTGTCATAGAAGAAAAAGTGGTAGATTTACTATCAATATCACTTTGTGAAAAGCTAGAAGAAGTGATACTTGCATTCATCATTTCTTGCCCACTTTTGCCTAAATCTATTAATTTATCATAACTATCTAGAAGTTTATTTAAAAAAATTGTAATTTCTTCCGGAGTTTGACTGGTAATATTTAATGAATTATAAGATGTTTTAGAGCTTAGAAATAGTGAATTTGCCTCTCTCCAATTGTTTTCGGCTTGAGTCTTAGTATTTGAATTTTTCGCTCAAAGATACATTTCATAAGAATCATTTTTGTTTTTATTTTCATCAGTAATTCAGAGTATTTCATCAGCATCAAAAATACTATTTTCTATATCTATGATTTGTTTTTTTGCATTTGTGTAAGCATCACTTATTGTTTTTGTAAGGTCTACGCTATAATCTGTTAATCATTTTTCTTCTGTAATTTCGAGTGTAGTTAATTCATTTTTAAGGTTTGTAAGTTGTAATTCTTTATTTTTTATATCCGATAAATTATTTTTTATTGCCAGATTTTTTTGCTCAATTTGATTATCATAATCCTTAAGTTTATTATCTTTATCAGCTAGCAAATTAGTGAGGTCATTTTGAAGTGTTAGAATTTTATTTTCAGCTACTGTAGTGTTATTTTCAGCATTGAGAATATCTTTATATTCAGCTCAATTTAATAAATCTTCCAATTTAATTTGGGCATCATTTAGGGATAATTCGGCTTGTCTTATTGTATTATTAATATCTTCTTTATCAAGTTCTGCTATAAGTTGGTCTTTTTTTACTTTTGCACCATCCCTAAAATATACTTTTGTAACTTTTCAAACTTGGTTAAATTTTAGTTTTTGTTCATCTACAAGTGCAGCCTGACCTGTTACTTTTATTGCATTTTCTATACTTCCAGTCCCAACACTATATTCTTTTGTAACGGTTGTTGTCTTAGATTTTGTATTGAAATAATAGCTATATATAGAATATCCAATAGAGATAATTATAAGAAAATATATAATTTTTTTGATACTAAGAAATTTTTTCATGATTTTTTGGTTATTATACTCTAACTATTACGAAATTATCGAATTTTTATTTCAAAAAAGTCTTTATTTTTTCCACAAAATAATTTTTTTGTAAGCCAAAATCCAAAGTATAGCCCACAAGCTCACTACTATTGAAAGTGGAAGAATTTTCTCATTATCTACCAAAGCAATATGAACAGCTCCAAAAATAAAAAATAAATAGGTTAATCTTTGTAATCTTTTCCAGTTTTTTCAAAGGATTTTTTTACTAAATTTATTAGAAGTGAGAGTGAGAATTATCCCGATATACATCCCAATCATTCACCAACCGAAGAGATTAGTTAAGTTGTAATAATCAGGATTTGTAAGTCAAACTAGTAGTGACATTTTTGCATTAAGAAAAAATCAGATAGAATGAGCGACAATAAAAACTCCAGAAATTATTCAAATTTCCTTTCTTAAAGCTACTATTTTTTTCAAAATTCCGAGTCTAGGTAATACATCCGAAAGTGGTCTAGAAAATACAATAAGTAACAGACAATACCACCCAAAATCTCAAAATTCTACATAAAAATTAGGATAAAATATTATTAAAATTCAAAGAAGTGGCACAAATTTAAGAATTTTTTTGATAACTAAAAATCCAGGAAATGTTCAACCAAATATAAATTTTTTAATTCAGTTCATAAGGTAAATTAAAAATATACTTCAGTTTGAAGTATATTTAAAATTTTAAAAAAAACAAAATATTTCAATACGTTATAATATTTACCTCCTAAAACTTCTCTTTCTTTCTCAAGAAAAACGTCATCTAGAAGCTGGTTTTTTGGGTGTGTTTTGTTTGGTTTGAGAGACTGTTATCGCAAATGGATGATTTTCTACGACATCAAGCTTTCTTCAGATTAATTTCTCGATATCTTGTAAATATTCCACTTCTTCTTGATCACAAAAAGATAGCGCTATACCATTTAATCCTGCTCTTCCGGTCCTTCAAATACGGTGTACATAAGTTTCACTTTCATTTGGAAGGTCAAAATTAATTACATGAGATAGGTCATCAACATCTATTCCGCGAGCTGCAATATCTGTTGCGACTAGTACTCTTGTTTTCCCGGTTTTAAAATTACTAAGTGCTCTTTGGCGAGCGTTTTGAGATTTATTTCAATGAATGGCTTCAGATGTAATTCAAACTTTATCTAGGTCCTTTACAATTCTATCTGCTCAATGTTTTGTGCGAGAAAAAACTAAAACTGAAACTATCGCAGGATTTTTTAATAAATGAGCTAAAAGAAGTTTTTTATCATTTTTTTTCACGAAATAAATTGCCTGTTTTACAGTATCAGCGGTCGAAGAAACTGGAGTAACTTCAATTTTCACAGGATTAACTAGAATTGAATTAGCAAGCGCTAGAATTTCTTTTGGCATTGTAGCCGAGAAAAATAGGGTTTGTTTTTTTGCTGGAAGCTTAGCTAGAACTTTTTTAACATCATTTATAAATCACATATTTAGCATTCTATCAGCTTCATCTAGGATAAATATTTCTACATATTTTAAATTTATAAATCATTGATTCATAAGGTCCAAAAGCCTTCCTGGAGTTGCCACCAAAATATCTATTCATTTTTTTAATTTTTGAGTTTGAGCATATTGAGAAACTCATCAAAACACAACTGCATGACGAAGTCATAGATTTTTCCCATAAGCAGTGAAACTCTCTTCTATCTGAATAGCAAGTTCACGAGTCGGAGTCAAAATAAGTGATTTAATAACTCTTGGCACATTTGAAACTTCTTTTTCACGTGACAGAATTTGAAGAGTTGGAATTGCAAAAGCAGCGGTTTTTCAAGTACCGGTTTGTGCTCCACCTATAACATCTCTTCATTCGAGAATATAGGGAATTGCCTTTTCTTGGATTGGAGTAGGATTTTTGTATCACTCCTTTTCAAGAGCTTTTAAAATAGGACTTATTAAATTAAGGTCTGTAAATAACATCGTTTATTTGGGTGAAAAAATATATTCTTTTTTATAAAGAAGTCGTAGTATATTCAAAAAAGTCTTTTTGTCGATTAAAAAACCAAAATATTTGCAAAAAATAAAAATAAATGATATTATGAATATATCTCTAAGAGATTTTAGATATTTTTTAAATTTATAAATATGTGAAATGAAATAAAAAAATGAGCAGAACAAGTTACTTCTAATATAAATAAAGCAACTCCTGAGCAAATAAAAAATAATAAAAAAGCTCTAACACAAGCTAAATTAGCTAGAAATAAATGAGATAAAGAACATGAAGAAGCTAAAAAAAGTGCAGAAAACGATATTAATCTGGATAATTTATTTCCGGAGAGTCAATCTTCAGAGAAAGAAAATAAAATTAAAAAAATGAGTCATGAACAGGAAATGAAAAAACAACAAGAGGAATTGAACAAAAGAGAACAATTAAAAAATAGGGCAGAATTTCTGAAAAATGAAATTATAAGAGTACAAAATATTAGGTATAATTTACAAAATGAACAAATGAATGTAGATAATAATCTTCACCAGGAAATAGGTATCGTAAATAATATGATAATTCAATATAGAGCTGATTTGCAGAGGAATAATGCCTTATTAGATTTTAATCAAGATGGAAGTCTCGTTATTACAAAAAAATGAGTTGGCACATGAAATGATCGTCAAATATGATTTATACCATCTAATACCTCAGCTCATCCATCATTAACTGCTTCTTTACAAGGTGTTCCTATGCAAGTTGGTTTTGATAAACAATTTTATGATTTTGCAAATGTATATACCCCAAGAGCTCAAAAAATTATGCAGGCAAGACAATATCAAAATAATTTAGGTTCAAATATTCAAAGAATTAATAATGATATTTCTTGAGCAACTCAAGAAATAAATCAAATAAATAATTATTTACATAATTCTAAAATTTAACACATAAATATATGAAAAAAATACTAATTATTACTTTAATTTCTTTAAGTCCATTACTTGGAGGATGTTTTAAAAAAGATATTGTAGCTCCTGAGGTACAGAATACTACTCAAGAAAATATTCAAACTTGAAGTGTATGAACAAATTCCTGAGTTGCTAAAGAAATTGAGAATGAATATATTAATAATACATGAATCAAAGATAATAAAAAATATAATACAGAAGAAATTGAGCAGAATTGATGATTTACAATTCAAATCAAGGATTCCACAAATAAAATTGTATATAAATCTAACTTTACGACTACATATTGATTTGATCAAAATGATATGTTTTTCTTTGAATGTGAAGAAAGTTGAGAATGAGATTGAAAATTAAATATTCTTGATACTTTAAATTTTAAAATTATTAAAGATTTAAAATGAAATAATTTAATTATAAAATGTTGAGATTATAACAAAGAAACTGATTCATTTGATTATTATATCTGAACTGATTTAAATTCTGAATGAATTAAAAAAACTTATCATTTTAGAAATAATCAAAAAAATACTGAAAAAATAAATGAATCAAATAATATAGATAAGACTACATTAAATCCTTTAAAAGACTGAAATCTTGGGGAATATTTTAAAATTAAAAATGGTAAATTATATTGATACGAATCTACCTCTAATGAATGGTATGAATTAAGAAATGCTGATATAAATACATTTACTCCTGTAGAATATGAATTTGCAAAAGATAAAAATTGATGGTTATATAAAGGATTTAGATTAAGTAATGTTATTAATAATGCTAAATTAATATCATATGGAATATGGGTTGATTCTGTGGCTAAAAAAGCTTATTGTAATGATTTTGAAAATGTTTTAGAAATTAAATGAGTTGATACAAATACATTTGTTACAAATGATTATACCGATTATAATTCACCAAAAAGTATTTGTGTAGGAACGTTGGAAGGTAACTCATTAGGGTATGAAGCACACGATAAAAATCATTGTTATTGAAATCCAGGTGGTGGACATGAAATAGTTATTACAGGAGATAGAAAATAATTCACTTAATAAATTTCCTTCAATCAAACTATTAAATCTTTTAAAACCTTTTCTTTGATTTTCTCTCTGTCTGTTATCGAAAATTTTCAGACATAATGGAGTTTTGATTTTTTTGATAACTCAGATGAAGCTAATTCAATATGAGTATATCAGAATTTTATATCAGTTTTGTCATACCTAAAAACACAATTAACAATTCTTTGAATTCCTTGCTCCGCGTCATTTATTCTGATTTTTAAATTATTATTTCAAGAAATAATAGAATCAACTTTGAAATGTTTTTCAAGTTCTTTTTCCAGAAAATCCTCCACAATATCTATAGTTTTCTCGAATTCATCCTCAAATTTTCACTTAAATCTAACCTTTGATTTAATTCATCCGGCTTGTGCCTCCTTCATTTTCACTAATTTTGAAATCATATTTTCGAGTAATTTTTAATAAGATATTCTCTAGTATATCCAAAAATGTGAAATAATGTAATGATAATTTTTATTATTTTGCTTTTTTTGGTTTATTAGAAGAAAATAATCAGTATGTATTTGAATATATTTTTTTACGTAAATTAAAAGCATCTTGATTTTCAATATAATATTCAAATCATTTAGCGTGAACATCTCCGGTAATAGATAAAAACCTCTTTCATTTGTGTTGTTTTATTAGATTAAAAATATTTCATAGCATAAAAACCGTTCTACCATCAACAATATAAGATATATCGTATTGTCATTCATATGATAATTTTTTTCTTTCTCAATATAAAAAAGGATATGTAGCAATAAAACTGTTTAATGAAAGAATTGCTGCTAGAAAATTACGTCTAGATTGATTTTTTAATCATTCTAACGTCTGTAACTCTTTATGTTCTAACACATTTTCAAATATAATAGTTGGTCCTATTAATGTACAATAGAATGAGGTTGCTATATTAATACTACTATGATTATCAATATAATAAACTGTTTTATTGTTTTCTTTGCAAATCTTAGCAATATTATCAAAATAACCTCATTCTTCAAGAAGAATTATATCAGATGATTTAATAGCTTCAATAATAGTTAATTTATTTTTTTCAAATTCTTCTTTAGTATGACTTACTCATAAATTTCTGTAAATAGTACTATCTATAATATGCTCATTGTTAGTATAGGTACATGAATTTTCCTCTGGTCCTGAATTATTATTAATTAAACCAGAAATAACTCATCATAAACAAATTGATGGAAATGGATTTGCTGCAATAATACCGCCTACAGAAGCGGCTGTTAATGTTACAATATTTGTAGCTGATTTTTTTAAAAAATTTCTACGTGATTTACTTTCTAAGGGTTTTTCGATATCCATATTTATAATAATATTCTTAATATTATATTTATTAAATCTATATTAATATTAGTATTGTATCATATTAATTTAATTTTTACAAAAGTTTAATAAGTTTTTTTATTAATTCAAAAATATGAAATATTGTAATTTATATTTACCTATTTTCTTTGACAAAATTTAAAATTACTTAATATGAGTTTATTAATATTTTTTAAAAAATTATGAAAACACTTTTTATTGCGACTTCAAATCCGGGGAAAATCAAGATGTTTAAGGAATTACTTGAGGGAGAGGATTTAAGCTTAAAATTTATAAATGATTTTGATATTAATTTTGAGTCACCAGAAGAAAATTGAAAAACAACTCGAGAAAATGCTTTAATTAAGGCTAAATATTATCAAAGTATAGTTTGAATTCCAGTACTTAGTGATGATGCAGGATTTGAAATAGAAGAGCTTTGAGGCGAACCAGGAATTATGGCTAGAAGATGGTGAGGGACTTTGCCGGATAATGTGTCGGATGAGGATTGGTTAAATTTTTATCAAAATAAAGTCGCACACATAAATGCAGATTTATTAAATGGAAGTTTTCCTTTTACAAGATGTCTTTATAAGTCAGAAAATGAGTGTTTTTATCAAGATGATAAAATAAAATTTTACCTTACAAAAGAACCAAGAAGGCCATATATTGCAGGATGACCAATTAGCTCTGTGAGATTACTGCTTGATTGAAGACATGAACTTGATTTAGATAGAAATGATCCAACACTTATTAATGATGCTAAAAAAGAGTGACTAATAAGATTATTGAAGAATTTATAAAATACTAAATTAATAATTAACAAATTTAAAATGGAAAAATTAAGTTATGACTTGACTCATGAAATATGAAAATTAAGGTGAAGTATTTTAAAATATAGTTTTAGATTGGGTAATATTTTATGATTAACCAATATTGAATTATGAAAATGAGTAATTATTGAAAAATGAGCTATATTAAAGTGAAATATCAAGATTTGAAATTGAACAACAATATACTGAAGGGCGATTTTACAAAATTGTAATATTTGAAATAATTGTGAAATATCATGTGAAGTTAAAAATTCTAATTTATGAGATAATGTTAAGGCAAAACATTTTAATATAAATATTCTTAATGCAGATATTTGAAATAATTGTAATATATGAGCCTGAGTTGTATTTGCTAATTATAATTGAAATAAAAAATGATATTTTAAAGTTTGAGAATGAAGTTTTATTTGATCTAATTCAACAATAATTTTAAAATCTAAAGTCTGAGAAAAAAGAATAATATGAGATTATGTTTATATAGTAGCATGAATTTCTCTTAGAACAGATGTTCCAGAGGAAGGAAGTTTAGTTTGTTATGATGAAAATTGAAAAATAACTATTAAAAAAGATTTAGCTTATAAATATTTAAAAAAAGAGTGACTGATAAAATTATTAGAAAATTTATAAATTTAGATTAAAAAATAACTCAAAGAAACTCAAAAGAACCCACTTGGGTTATTTTTATTTTTCAATTTATTTCACTTCACAAATTCAATTTACACAATTTTGATTTTCATATTCTTTCATCCATCTCTTTTTAACGAGCCATTTATAAATAGAACATCCCACACAATATCATACAACCGATTCTGACCACATAAACACGAGACATATTACACAAAAGATAACCGGTGGTGTGATTGGTGCTACTATTATGGCTCAACTTGCTATATTTAGTTGAGTAAGTTCAAGAACCTTTATTACTTCGGGACTAGAGACATCAAAAAACTGTCCAGAGAGGATAATGAGACAATAGAGAACGAAAGTCGAGATAAATAATCCTATACCCCAGGCAAAACGTTTTTGTACCGCACCAACCCACAGAGCATTTTCTTTGTCTAAGAATAAACGCACAAATGATCAGAAGATGGACCAGCGAGGAGAAATAAATACCTTTAGGATAAAATCCAACCAAATAGGAATAATAATATAGAGTGCTATCGTGTACTCTGCTTTTAATAAAACAAGAAAAAATGTCGTTAATCACAAAACAAGAGTTATTCAAGTAGCTATACGAATCTCATTTTCATCAACAAAGCCATAAGAATCGGTTGGGCGAGAAAAGTTTTTTACAAAATTTCCATACATATCGATAAAAAATTAAAAAATAAAAAAGTACTTCGACTATTAGTTTAATAATTAATACATATTTACAAAATTTTTCTTTCAAAAAGATATTTTTTTGACAAAATTTAAATATGACTAATATGGGATTTATAAATATTTATTTCACCAAAAAACAAAAAATGGTAAATTATGAGAAAAATAAAACTAAGCTAATAATTGATTGAGAGGAGGCAATAAGTGAGATTATTAATTGTATAAAATTAGCAAATAGCTCGATTAGAATTAGGGTTTTTATGTGGAGAGATGATAATTCTTGACGAAAAATTTTGGATTTATTAGAGCAAAAATTGAAATCTAATAAGGGAATTAAAGTATTTATTGAAAAAGATTCTTTTTGAAGTCTTGTTTATAATTTCCAGAAATTAATTTCTTTTTGAAAGCTTGGTTGAGATATTTTTTCAAGTGAAAAAGGTCAGAATTTTATCAAAAATAATAAAAATTTAGTATTTTCTTTTGTGGGGTCAAGGTCTATTTTATTTTTCAAATATTTAAAGGAAAATGATCATTCAAAAATATTTTTATTTGATGAAAATACTGTAAATAGTATTGCAATAATTTGATGAATGAATATTGCAGATGAATATTTAACGCGAGAGAATCATAAGTTTCCAAACACTTGAGGTTGGCATGATTATATGGTAAAATTAGAATGAAAAATTGCTAATAAATTTAGTTCTCACATCTCAAAACATTCAAAAAAATGACTAAGAAAAAAAATATTATCTTGAATAGAAATTCTATCGAGCATTAGGAATAAAAGAACCCTGAGGTCAGAAATCCTGGCACAATTATATAAGGCAAAAAAATCTATAATAATTGAACATTGATATATAACAGATAATTTAATAATAAGAAAACTAAGAAAAATTAGTCAGAAGTGAATAAATATAAAAATAATTCTTCCAAATGTCTCTGATGGTGTTTATCATGCGAATATGCACAGTATTTATAAGATTTTGAAGCCAACTCTTCTTACTCATAAAATAACTCCAAATATCGAAGTCTATCTTTATAAATGAATGATTCATGCAAAAGTATTAGTAATTGATGAGGAGGTTTCAATAATTGGTTCAGCTAATTTAACTAATTGAAGTTTTGATATTTTAAAAGAAACTAACGCAATTTTTAGACAAAAAGATTGAGTGACAAAAGAACTTTTAACCCAACTAAATCTTGATCTAAAAAATTGTGAGAAAATAACTTTAGATAATATTCCGAAATATAATAAAATATTAGCTAAAATTCAGAAATTTTTTATTTAATAGATTCCCGCCCCATTCTGTCATTCTCGCCTCCCTTCCGTCATTCTCGGGCTTGACCCGGGAATCTATTACTTGAATTCTCTTTATATTTTGTAGATTCCCGCCTTCGCGGGAATGACAGGGAAGGAAGCGGGAATGACAGAATGGGGCGGGAATGACAGGGGAGGGAATTTATCTAAACTCTTTGCATAGTTGTGAGTAGATTTCTCTGGATTAGTTCAAAACTCTTGTCGTGTTCTAGGTCTTTTTCATGACTTCAGAGTTTGTCTTTGTTTTCGAGGAGATGGACAATTTCATGTGTTGTTACTTCTATAATTTCCTCTTGCATTTTTGGATTTTCAAAGTTTAGGATACATTCTTTAATATTATCAACATTCCAATACATATAAATATTTCATTTAATTTTTCTATACCTTGCCGCGCCATTTTCTCATCATTCTCTCTCATAATAAGAATTTATAAATTTTCATCAATACAAATTACTAATAAGTTTCGAAAAATTATTTTCCATAAAGTTATTAAAATTTTTAATTTGTTCTATACTTACTCATAATTTTTCTGACATTTCTTTAATGCTAATATTATAATTTCTAGGAGCATTTTCCATACTCCTATTTATGTTATCACTTGTGAAAAAGCTTTGATTTTGATATTCATTAAACATATCTGAATTGCTTTCTATTCTATTTTTTGCAAGGATTTTTTGTTTCATTTCGCGGAGATTTGTAATTTTTCATTCATATTCAAAATTCGCTTGGATGAGGAATTGTGCCATTCTCTCGCTGTCATTTTTAAGTATTTCTATTTCGTTATCATTGAGTTCTTCTCAGAAATTATATTTGTCTGCAATCCTATTAATTTGTCTAGAATAATTAAAATACTTATCTTCAAGACTCAAATAATCCTCTGGAAGCATTGGGATTTTTATTCCGGTATTTCTATCTACAAAAGATTTTAGCAGCATTTCTACAAAACCTTTAAATAAATACTTCCTTAAAATTGGGAGATTTTTCTCTCTTTGGGCTAGGGAATTACGAGTTTTTGTGAGTTCCATTCCTGCTGGCACTTCAATAGAAATATTTCTAGACTTAATAAATTTGCTCATCCAATCTGGTAAATCATCCAAATAATCATCCGGTAAATCCCTGATATACAAATTATTTTTGGTTTTTCTCTCTATTTTGTCAGATGTCTCAAATATTTTAATTTCTCAATATCAGAGAACCCCGACTGTTTCGAGTAATTCCTTAGTATTTGCAATACTTTCTCATTTATAGAGAACTTCGACATCATCCACATTTCATACATATTTCTGGATATTGTGCACTCCGATTAGTGCTCTCAAATTCCCTCAAATTCAAGAAGCCTTATCAACTCTCTCAACTAGAGTTCAATTAAAATCTTCATTTATAATTTCATAACTTATCTCAAAATCATGGATAAGTCATCATTCGTTAAATATTGGCTTAAATACAAGTGATGTAGTCTTTCAATCTCAAACTCCAGTCTTGACTCTGATTTCTTTTGATTCAATAGTTGTCGCATAAAATCCTTGTCCAAACATTCCTTCTGAATTTGCTCCGGTTTTAGATGATTCCCCAGGCACAAGCAAATAATTAAAGACTTGCTTTAAATTCATTCAGGCTGGATCAAGAACGCTTGATACCCAATTTCCGTCTTCCTCATAGAAATTAATCTCAATTTGTCAGGAATTCCCACTACCCAATATCGCATCACGTGAGTTTTGAACGAGCTCTCTTACCCAAATCATCGCAGATTCATCTTGTCCGTCAATAGAAGATCTAATCTCATTTTGAAATAATTCACAATTGTAATTTTTACTTAAAATATTTTGGATAAAATCTCACAGATTTCACTCATCCTCAATATCCATAAGCTCCTTATTATGAAGCCTATAACCAGCAATTAATTCCGATAATTTGAATTTTTTATCTCAATTAATTTTAATCACAGATTTTTCTGATTTCAAAAATTCTCATCCCTTATCTAGAAACTCCCCAAAAGCCACCAAGTCCTGCGGATACTCCCTCAATTTCGTCCTTAACTCATCTATTGTTTTGTCGATTTGCGCTATAGTCGAGCTATTTTCTGGGGCTTGTTTATTAAATAAGTTTTTTTCAAGAAGATAGATCGTTACTTGCTCAAAAAATTGCCTAGCTGATAATCAGAGATATTCTTTATTAAATTCTCGATTAAATTTCAACCAATTATCTTTTAATAATTTACCATTTTTATCAGTGAATTTTCTAACATGTGTAACTATATCTTTATTTGTAATTGAACGTACTTGTATAAGGCTATTAAGATTACCAACTATCCAATCTATAGAATCTCATAAAAACCGATATTTTTTATAAAATGAACTTTTTTTAAATTCTTCTAGAATATCTCATCAATATGGAACTTTTGCTCATAAATTCCTCATATCATCCATAAATTCCTCATATTTCGGGTCAGAAAGGCTTTCTGCTTGGAAATTCTCAGAAGCTTTTTTCTCTTGTTGTAATTCTAGACATCTCTTTTTGAGTTCTGGGGTTGGGGTTATGAATTGAAAAAAATCTCATAAAGCAAGCATTTCTTCCGGTTTTAAATTTATTCAATATTTTTTCATCCAAATTCCCATAGGTTCATTAATCCAAACAGCAAAAAAACCTGATTCTATAAAAAGTCGTAGTGCATTATTATAAAATAAACCATCTAAAATACGTGCAGATTTTCTAGTCAATTTTAAACTAAAAATATATCAATAATGTTTATTAAACATAGTTTTTATTTCATCAAAATTACCTTCATCAAAATTACTTAAACAATTTAAAAGCTCAAAATAGAAATTATGATACAACGGTTCAAAAATGGTCTCATTTTCTCAGACTTTTGTTTCTTTTTCTTCCTCCACCTCTTTCTTCACAAATCAGTTTTTCTTGAGTTGGTAGATTATATTTTGGATATTGAATAATTCATATAATCAATGAATTTTCCATAATTGTATGTTATATTTATTTCAAAAATCTATATATTCTTTATTTTTATCATCAGATTTGAAATATTCTACAAGGCAATCATATACATTTTTATTACCAACTGTTATTATTCCTGATTTTAAGCTTTCAAGACAAGATTCTGCTTTTCCATGTTCTTCCCAATCAAATATCGCTAAATTTATATTTCAATCAAATTTAAATTTAAATAAAATCCTTTCTTCTGCAAGATTCCATTCATCTTGGTCGGCTCAATTTATTATTTTCTTAACTTCCTCATCTTCCATAAAAACTGCAAATTTTGGGTCCATAATATCTTCGATCCCAGTGTACTCTGTGTCGTCAATTTGGATTTTTGTTGTGTTTTGGTTGGGGAATTCTCAGGTTTCTTTGATTTGTTCGAGTTCGTTGATTATTTTTTGAATTTCAAAAATCATTTTATTTTTAGATCATTTTCAATTTTTAGAGCTTAATCTTTTTGTAACTTGACTCATAAATTCTGGTTCAGCCTCAAAAAGTTCAAATATTTTATCTATAAGCTCTATATATTTATCAAGCTCTATTTTATTTAAGATAGCATCTTTGATTTCTTGATTAATATTTAAATCTCTTGGTAGATTATTATCATTTAATCCTTCTGAATATATAGTTAATAAGGAAATAAAATAAAAAATATTTCATTGAATTTCGGGTGTTTTTTGTCTTAGTCTAGCTATAAAATTATCTGCTATTTTATAATCTATATTTTTTCAAAAAAAAGCATAATTCATAAAATCTTTAGGATTTTTAATTCCTAGTACAAGTTCATCTTTATCTAAAAGCATGCTTACAGAACGCTTTATTACGCCATATTTAAGCGTAGCTATTTCACAAAATATTTTAAGTCCTTCATCAAATTCCTCCAAAAATTCATCTAGTACTTCTTTTAATACTCATCTTTTTTCTTCAAGCATTTTCTTGTATTCTTCACTATCTTTTTGTAAATTTTCTTCATTATTTTGATTAAATTGATTTTGGGTAAACTCTTCTGATTTTGCTTTTTTTGTTGGCGGGCTGAGAGTTAGATTATCTTTGTCTATTCTTCCATAAAACACAATATCTGATTGGATTTCGTATCAGATATTGAGGTTTATACTAGTGTTTAGGATTTGGACTGGGGAAATATTTGAGTCAGTTTTTGAGTTTAGATATTTGGAATTTACAAGAATTCAGGTTTTGTGGATAAGATAATCGTGAGTTGCATTCTGAGAAAATTCCATGGTGTAAAATGGTTTTGTCTCTCCGATAATAGAGTCGATTTTCTTAACGCCCGGTAGGGAAGTGATGTCAAAATTTATGAAATCTGGACTTACAAATATTACATTTTCATTATTTCAAATTATTTTTTGGAGTTCATCCTGAGTTGGAAGCACAATTTTTCCAGATTCTTTGAGTTCTTCTAGAAATGGCTTAAATGCCTCTCTTCAAATATAATCAAGAGTGTATTTTTTCTCGGTTTCATTTGTTTTTCTTTCTTTTAATTTTGAAATTATTTTTCATACAATTTCTGATAATTCCACTTTTTCCTCTAGAGTTTCGCATTTATCAAATATTTTAGAAATTGCTTTCTCAATAGTAAGTACTACTCATCTGGTCGGCAATACCTGATTTTTTGCTTCTGGCACCCACTCAAAAAACGGAGTTTCAAGCGAGAAAATTGAAATATTACTACTTGTCTCGCACACAAATTCCTCATTTACAACTCAGGCAACCTGGAGTCTTATTATAGTTTTTTGCTTTTTATCTGACTTAGTATTTCTTTTATAGAAAAATCTTGTATGCTCATCCGCATATTTTTTAGTTTCTTCGATATCCATCTTAGTCCTCAGTTTTGAGCTTGAAGTCGGGATTAGTAGTTTCTCACAAATAGTTTTACTATCCATTCCCACTCAGAAATCCTCCGCGATAAAACCAGATTCATTAAGCGTGATATTTACAACTGGAAGCAAGCTTGTATCGAGTTTTTGTCAGTTAATATACACGAATTCTTCCAGATCATTTAAGCGTTTTCAATTCAAATACAGATTGATATATGGATTAGTCCCAAATCTTGAACAAATAAAATCGTTTAAATATGTGAGGGTTTTGTCATCTAATTTTGTCGTAAGGCTCACTATAGTTCAATTTTCTTGTTTTTTGCTTGTTAGACTTCAGACTTTCACTTCGTTTTTCTCTTCTACAAGCGATATCTCAAATGCCTTTTCTCACTGTTTTTTTGTATTTATCGATAATTTTGCATTCTCAAATTCTTGTAAAAACCTTAGAGATTGAAAAAATCCTTCTCAAAATCTCCCCACTTGCACCTCGGGATTTGAGGCATCACATGCATTTGCGATGATTTCCACGAGTCATTGAGCCAGATGTTCTCATTGATTTTTTATGAGTTTCTCTTTTTTGACTATTTTTAAATTATCTGATTTTCTCGTATCCTGTGGAATGAGTTTCAAAACTTCATCATAATCTAGTGTATTTCCTGTTGTAACACTGTAGGTTATGAGCTTAATAAAAGCATCCAGAGGTATTTGAGATGGGAGTTCAAATTTTTCTCTCACAAAAGTTATGAAGTCTAGAATTTCAAAATTTTCTCAATTAATTTCTTTGTATTCTACAATTAATTTTTTGATTTTTTTCCTGTTTTTGTCGATAAAAGACCTGATATTTTCAGGTGATGGACTTTTACCATTTTGCGCTAAATGATCTCTAATTATACTTCTTGTATGTTTCATTTTTTTAAAATTATTTCTTTAATACTCATAAATTTTTAATTCTATCCTCCACAAAACAATCAATTCTTTGTAAAATTTTCTCATTTGTAGGAAAGATTTTTTTGATTTCATTTTTATCATCTTCTGGAAGTCATTCGACAAACTCTAAAAATACATTTTTAGAAATATCAGGCAAACGCATTAAATAGTCAAGTTCTAGCTTTAGAGAATAGTCTCATTTATTTAAATTATTAATTCTACTTTTTATAAATCTTCTAAATTCATCTCTAAAATTCTCGTCAATAACTTCTTTATTTGTGTTAAGATTTGATTTTTTTTCTCATTTTTTTCGTTTAGAACGACTGTTATTATTCTGCACACTTTTTGCGTTTTTATCTTTTCTCTTTTGTTCAATTTCTTGCCTTTCTGTTGCCACAGGAATATTCACAAGTTTAAACATTTCTTTTAATTGAGCTCTATTTACAACATCTCATTTACCAACTCTTCATATTCATTTTTCTCTCATAAATTCAGCTTTTATTAAGCTACCTAGAAATTTATTTCAAATTTTTCAAATTTTTTGCCAGTCTTGATTTTTTTTACATTTATAAAAATACCAAATTCACTCTATTTCTTGAAGTCATATTTTAAATAATTGCTCTCTGTGAGATAACAAAAGATTTTTATATCTTTCTAGCTCTTGGCTTTCAGTTGCCACTTTAAATCATAAATTCTCAAGCATTATCCCCAATCATTTATCATCTTGTATAGTTCAAACTTTATTTCCGGCTCACCATTTTTTATTTAAAGTGGCGTTAGGAAAGCTACTCAAATATTTATTTCAAATTTTTCAAATTTTTTGCCAACTTTTCCATTGCATGCATTCAAAAAGATACCAAACATTATCAATTTCAATTAGTCATATTTTAAGTAATTCTTCTTTGTGAGACAGTAAGAGATTTTTATATCTCTCTAATTCTTGAGCTTCTGTTGCGACTTTTAATCATAAAAATTTAAATTCCTTTCTTAAATGGTCTTTATTTCGAAGTACTCATGCACTATCTCATATTCATCTTGCCTTATTCCATGTTGAGTTCGGAAAACTAATTAGATTATTTTTTCCAATTTTTGGCCATTTTCTCCAGTTAATACATTCATCAAAATACCAAATTCAATTAATCTCAATCAGTCACATTTTAAATAATTCTTCTCTATGAGATAATAAAATATTTCTGTATTTTTCTGTTTCTTTCCTTTGTTTTGGACTTTCTTCAATCTCCTGTACTTCCGCCTTAAAATAAGCTACTTTCTTGGTAACGTCTTTATTTCAATTAGAATTTTTTAGTGCAAATTCTTTTAAATTTTGTGCCTCACTATTTTGACTTAATTTACTCATTTTTTGTAAAAATTATAAAGATCTTTTCAATTTTATCATATTTTCGTAAATTATGCAAAAAATACACACAAAAAAATCCCAATAAATGCAAATTTATTGGGATTTTTTTAAATCTAAATTTTTACAGCTTTTTTTGTCTTTCTTTGAACTAATATTAATCTAACTTCTGAAGCACGTTTTTCTACTTTTTCAATATCTGGGATAAGGTAGCGTCCAAGGTCATGTTTTAAGGCAATAGGAAGAATATGCTTTATAGTTTCCTCAATTTGTTCTTCTGCTTTTTTTAAATGTTTTTCAGTAATTTCTGATTCATTAAAATGAAATATTTCAAGACATCTTAAATTATACATTCTATCTCCAACCTTTACCCTTGGAGCCTTTTTATGATGAGAAATTAGATGATAATGGCGAGTTTTAATTTGTTTATCTTTTTTTTCGTCTCCAGTTTTTTTGGGATTTGTAACCATTTCTGTAATCTCAAGAGTTCCAGGTGATACTCTGAAATTTATCAAATTTTTCATTTCTCATAAATCAATTTTTCAATCCTCTAATACATCATGATCTTCTGCAGCAGAAAGAGTATCTGGGTCTGTTTCTCATAGCTCTAAAAGTAATAAAAGAGTTACTCATGATACATGATCAAAATAACGTTCTCAGGTTCTTCTCGTAACTATTTTTCAATATCAATGAATAAGTTTAGCAATTGTTCTTGCCGCCATTATTTGACTAATAGAATCTTCACTCAATCACTTAATTTTTAGAAGTTTTCTAGTTTCTTCACATCCATAATCACTGGCAGAAACAAGTTTATCTCAAAAACGTATAACTTCTGGAGCTCTAGGGTGAGTTTTAGAAGTAAGATTTTGTTTTTCCATAGTTTTAATTATATAATAAATAAAATTTAAATTTTGTCCTAATTTGATTATATAAAATAATCTTAATCTCTAAAAAGATTCTCTAAAATCCTTTCAGGATTTTCAATTAATTTTTTCTTGATTAAATCAATAGCTATTCATTGGATTTCCTCTCAATTCTCTTTTAATATTTCTTCGACAATATATTCGGCTATAAATTGAGGAGAAGTTACTATATCTCTAGCTTTCTTTTTTATTTCTTCTCTTATAATACTAACAGCTTTTTCTACTTCATCCTTTCATTTTTCCTCTTCAAGAATTTCTATAACTTTTTGCTTGTTATATAACATCATAAACATAGTCTGCATTTCTGGTCTATTTTTAAGAAAATGCTGATTTGTACCATCTTCCATTTGTGCTTTTAGAAATTTTGCAGTTAAAAGTTTTTTTCATTGTTCGCTATCTGCGATAATTTGCAAGAAACCAGCTTCAGAAAATCTTAAAATATTTTCAATAATTTCCTTATTTATAGGGGCTCATAATTTAAGTAAATCCGCCGTCATTTTTCTTTTTACTTCTAAATCTTTTTCCATTTTTTGTGCCCCCTCTTTGGAAGTAGGAGGATTTATTCTAACTGAAGTTGCCAAATACAATTTATCAATTGATAAATAATTAGCATTTAGAGCTATTAATTTTTTGAAAATATCATATTCATGATATTTAATTGAATAATCTAGTAGATTCCCACCATCGTTAAATGGCATATTTATATCTATTCAATCCTTAAAACCATTTTGCACGCTATGCTCAATAAGTAGATTTACAATATCTAAATGTAAATTATTTGATATTAATGTTGCACAAAAAATATTTCAATCCTCTTTGAAAATTTTTACTGTTCTAAAAGATCGTTTATAATGAACCAGTTTTGTGGTATTTCAAGCGGTTTCATACACTTTTTTCAAAAGCTCTTCTGCACTAAGATAAGGAGCTTTTATTTCAGGAGATTTCCCTCATACATTAGATGATTTTTTAGGCATAAATATTAAATTAAGTTATACATTATTTTATATATAACAATTTTTTATAAAATGTCAAGAAATTTTGATTTTAATTAGTCTGATAAAGTCTTACTTTGAGATAATTTTTATGTTACTTCATCTACTGCTTTTTTACTAATCTCCAATCTGTCTAAAAATAATTCGTCTGTTATATGAAGATTTATCACTTTAGAATGTTTTTCTAGGAATAATTCATGGTCTTTAATAAGCTCGGGCAGTCTCTCGAGGGATTCTGTATAATTTTTAGCTTTATAGAGTTTTGTAAGAAGTTTTTCGCTCAAATCAAGACTGATTATAAAAGTATCATAGTTATATTTCTCAAGCCATAATTTGAGATTTTCCCATTCACGATCAACACTAACATCAAAAATAAATGATTTTCCAGACTCCAGAATAGACAAATACCTCTCATTTCTCCTCAAAATATATTCATCTTTCTTAAATTCCCCAAAATCCTCCAAAATCTCTGATCTTATCGCATCATTATTAAAAACCGGAAGATTAAAATTATAACTAAGATAATTGGTAATTGGACTCTTAGAACTACCAACACATCCAGAAAATGTTATACAAATAGGTTTTTTCATTTTTGAATAAAAATTAATTTTAATGCAAAAAATATACTTAATGTTGTAACTTTTGCAACATTACTTTTTAATCCTCCAAAATCTCTGGGATTCTTCTTTCTGGGATAATTCTCACTTTTATCTCTTTTTCTCACTGTAAATAAGCCTTTGCAAGTCTATGAAGTCCATCTAGAAGCAATAATTTTCACTTGTTTTGCATAACATCCACTGGATATTTTAAATCAGCATTTTGAATTTTTTCCCAGTGACTCACTTCCTTCTCCGGATTTGCCAAAGCCTCCCAAACACTCAGATTCCGATCATCAGTTCATTCACTCTCCCAAAATGGAATATCAAAATGCCACAAAAGACTCTCAATAGGCATAGTTATTACTGGCTCATCAAGTTTCCAGACTTTCTCAACATCCCAAGAGAAGTCAAATCAAATGTCTTTAATAATTTGTGGTATTGGCATGGGTTTGGTTTTTAGATTAATAAATTTATGAAATCTTGAATAAAAATAAGTTTATTTTTTCAAATTTTCATTGAGGAAATTATTTTTTGTTCCTCAAGTTTTTTAATTTGTCTAGTTGCTGTTATTCTTGCAACTCATAGGAGTTTTTCAAATTCTTTAATGGTTAAAAATGGATTTGAAAATAAAATATTTGTTATTTTATGATAATCTACTTTTAAAATTGATAATCTTTGTTCTATTTTGTCCATTAAATTTCTTATTTTTATTATTTTATCACTTGTAGATTTTGCTTGAAATATCATTCATTCAAGTAAATATACTATAATTTTAGAATAATCTCAACTAGATGTTGTATATGACAACAATTGATAATATTGTTGTCTTGTTTTATTTATATATTCACTTAAAAATAATATTGGATAATCTAATTTTTTAGTTAATACTAAATATAAAATATTTAATATTCTTCAAGTTCTACCATTTCAATCAAAAAATGGATGTATTGATTCGAATTGATAATGAATTACAGGCATTTTTATGAGAGCATCAATATCATCAGAGGAATTATTTATAAATTTTTCTAAATTTGTTAATAATCTTATAATATTATCCTCTCAAACTGGTGGAGTATATAAAATCTCTCACATATTATTTGCTATAACTGTTCAAGGAATTTTTCTAATTCATGTTTTTTGTGGTTCTATCAAACCTTGTAATTCTACTAAAAAATTAAATCAAATTCCACCCTCTTTTTTTAATCTTTCAAATCATTTTAATATAGCGTTATGATAATGTAATACCTCTTTTTCTGGTCATTTTATAGAATCTAGAGAAAGTGCATTTGATTGAAGAACCTTAAGTGTTGTTGTATTTATATTTTCTATTGCTGATGATTCAACCGACTCTTTTATTAAAAGTGGTGAGACAAGTATTTCTATATTTGGAATAAGATAAGAAAGTCAATTAAGTTTTGATATTTCTTCGCTGGCTTTTATTGCAAGTTTTAAAAATTCTTTTTTATCAAAATCAAAATCTCAAGGTAACAAAGGTAAATCATTATAAGGAATAGTTTTATCAAACATATATTTAAATCTTAATAATATTTATATGCAATATAATATAGATTTAATAATTAAAGTCAAATTATATGTATCATTTTTTGTGTTTTTTGATACATATAATCTTGATATGTATCATGTGTGATATATGAAGTTGTGATATGTATCATATTTTAACTTTTTTGATATACATTATTTCCCCAAGAGAAGTTAAATCAGATATCTTTAATATTTTACAATATTTTGCATGTTATATAAATATATGATATACTCAATCCAATATTAATTATTGACATATTATGGCAGATACTATAAATAATAATTTATTGTCTTGAAAAACAAATGATTTAAGCAATGTCTGATTACTACCAACATCTAAAATTTGAAGAAGAATTGATTGGAGTAAATTGTTTGATAGAATACGATTAGGCTATAAAAAACCTCTTAATTGGAATTTACTTTTAGATGAAAATTGAAACTTTAGTGAAAGAAATTTTATAATGTGAGATTTTTTTCATACAAGAGAAAAAAATAAATTAATTATTGAGGCTAATAAATTGCCACAAGAAATTGCATGATATAAACAAAAAGTTGGCAATGATCGCATATTTTACTATAATTCATTAATTAGTAATTTAATTAAACTTTTTCAAAATATATTTTTTCTATGAAATCAAAATAAAGAAAAATGAGATATAACAAATGTCTATGTCCAAAATTTCTTTATAAAATTAAATGAAATAAATGAAATGTTAAAAAATCCAGAAACATTATACAATGGGTCCAGTTCTGAAAGTATTGATTCTATTGATGATGAAATACTAAAATATTCTAAAGAATGAATTGAATGGGTAGAAAAAATGTGGTGACCATATGAAAAAGAAAATATTGAAAAATTTAAAGAATCAGCTTTAAAATTTTTAAAACCTTGAAATGTACTTGATGTAGATAAAGTTCTTGAAACACTAAATTCACATTGGTCATGGAATGAAGATGTTCTAATCTTTGTATTCTATACTGCTAATTGTAGCAAAAATGAGCTAGAACGACTGCAAAAGTGAGTTCTTGCTGCGCTAGATTCTAAATTTAAAAAATTAGACACTCCAAAAATCTTTTTAATTTTAGAATTTATACTTCCTTATATATTGGATTGAATTGAAAATTTAAATTTTGATTTTCCTGAATTATTTAGACCTGAATATCTTAGTAAAATACATACATATGATTTAACTATAGAAAAATTTATAGGACATATTCATTATTTATGAAAAGAAAATAATTGGCCTCA
>AMFJ01007061.1_pt1 | contig 43252 bp, 53 predicted proteins | sample 427208 | NCBI WGS metagenome assembly AMFJ01 (sample SAMN02954298, study PRJNA114691) | groundwater metagenome | biome: aquatic; feature: subsurface aquifer; material: sediment; isolation source: subsurface aquifer sediment | place: USA: Rifle, CO | collected 2008-08 | reverse complement strand
TTGTTAGCCATATTATGGCTAACAAAACTGCTGTATATTCAGCATAATTGTTTGTTTGAATACCCAAATATTGTCCTTCCTTAAATACAACTTTTTCGTCATTCATAACAACAAAAGCAGACGCAGCGTTTCCCGGATTACCTCTTGATCCACCATCACAATATATAATCATGTTTTTGTTTTATTGATATTATCACAACATATACAAACAAAAGAAGATTCTGTTGTAAAGTTATCCAATAATGGTCTGAAAGACCAGTGAATAAAATAGCTATAAGGGGTAGGTTGTATGCTGTAAGCCCAACATAAAACATAAAGCATAAAGCACAGAGCCCTATCACACCAGTTTCAGAAAACATAAGTAAAAAGATGTTGTGAACCGGTTGAAGTTCCCAAGCGTTCACAAAAGTATTAGAAACTTTCACTAAATTTGGTATAAAATTATTAAGCCCTACACCAAACCAAAAATGATTTTTGATCATCTGCCAAGATACTTTCATTAATTCAATTCGATAAGTAATAGTTCTTTGTGTAAAATCAACGAACATTAATATTGAAATATTATTTTTAAATTTAAAAAATAAAAGTAAAATCATAGTTATATAGATATTAAGTGAATTTGTTAAAATCAAATTAATTGTCACTAAAGCAGTTAATGTCCAAAAGTATTTATGACGAAGTCGTCGCTCATTGTTAAATTTGTTTTTGTGTTGCAGAAGAAATATTCCAAAAACTAACAAAAATCCTGCAAAAGAATTGGGATGAGAAAAAGTTGCATACGGATATGGTGCTATGTTTGGGTCATTAAACAAAAAACTTCTTTCCCCTAGTAAATAAAATATACCACCAACAGAACCTTTTATTAAAAACTGCCAAATTCCTAATATACAGGCAACGAAAACTGAATAAGAAAGTGGTTTTATGAAATGTTTAAATATGTCAAATTTTTTTGTATTAAATATAATTACACCTAAAAGTAACATCTCAGTTACTTTAACCCATTTGTATATACTAGCAATTTGATAAGTTGAAATTAAAATATTAATTACGACGAAAATTACAAATAAAATATATCTATAACCAAACTTAACATTTTTTACACCTAGAACTATTATTAGTAAAGCAATAATATCGGTTAAATAAAGTGTGGGAATTAAGTAATCAATTCTAAAACCATATACAGTATTTTGAAAATTGTTAAAATGAAGTCCTAATTGAGTGGGGAGTAAAAATGATAAAAACGAAATTAATGTAAGCACATTATTTTGCTTTTGTATTTTTGTGTTTTATGACAAGATATCTTTCTGGTTCAACTCCTTCTGAAACTGTTTCAACATCTTTTCTCTCAGACAAAAACATATGAACGACTCTTCTTTGTCCGGCGTTTAAATTATATATTGGCTGTGGTTCTTTTGTTTCAACAGCCCTATCTGATGATTGAGTTGCCAATTCTTTTAATTTTTCTTCCTGTTTCTCCCTATAATCCCCTACATTGACTACCAATCTATACCATTCACCTGTTGTTCCTTTTAACATTATTCCGAGAACGGTTTGGATTGCATTAATGTTTTCACCCCTAAAACCAATTAAAAGTCCTGTTTCATCATCTGTAGACAGATTAACTTCGTATGTATTCTCGCCCATATCAATTACTTCTACTTGTGCAGATACACCAGCAAAGGATAGAAGTTTCTCAGTTAGCTCTTGAATGGTCTTGTTCATTTCAATTATGATTTTAACAAATTCAGTTTGTTTAATAAAGGGGTAAGTCCACCCCAACCTGAGGATTTATATTGTTGAAGCATTTGAAAAACTGAAAAGAGTAGCCAATAGAGTGCGAGTCCTGAGGGAAACTTCACACCAAAAAAGATTGTCATTAAAGGGAATGTATAAATCATTGATGATTGCATGGCAACAGCCATATCATCAGCTTGACCTTTTGTTTCTTTAGCAATTTTTTCTTCTTTTTTAACTGTTGGAGCCATCATTTTTGCAGAAAAGAATTGTAAAAGTCCTGCTAAAATTATAAATGGCCCTGGTATTGGAAATGGTATTCCAGAAAAATTAAAAACGTCTGGCTTTCTAACATCTAAATATAAAAACCCAGTATTTAAAACAGAGGTCTCTGACATTTTTAATGGTTGGTACAATAATTCGTTTAGTTTTTGAAGTGAATCGTTATTAACAGACAACACTCGGGTAAAAACATTAAACAAAGCGATCATAATCACTATGTTTAAAATATAAGGTAAACATCCAGCTGACGGATTAATTCCTTTTTGCTTATAAAGTTCAGTTTGAGCAGTCATTAAACCTTTTTGGTCATTTTTATATTTCTCCTTTAACTTTTTAATTAAAGGTTCAACTTCTTTTATCTTCTTCATCGACGCCATATATGGTTTGGTTAGGGGATTGGTTGCAAAACGAAGAAACAAACTAAAACCAATTATGGCAAGTCCCATATTGGACCACAATAAATTATAAAATAAAATTAGTCCGTTGGTGAGTGGTTGTATAAGTAAAACGGTAAATATATTCATTTTGTCCAGTTGTTGCAATTTAAAACTCGCTTGATAGCGAGTGGGATACCTCTTATAATACCATACTTTTCAATTACATCCACTGCATATTCTGAGCAGGATTTCTCTTGAGGATAAAATCTACATCCACCACCTCCAAAAAGATATTTAAACACGGGGGAGAAACTATTTTTGTATATTTTTAATAATAGCCTCATATGTTTCTTTTTCCAATTCTTCTCTACTTATTTTAACAGCCTGATGTTTAATTAAGAACAATACATCATAGCCACTTTTAAGTTTATTTAAATTAATCCTAATTATTTCAGACATTATTCTCTTAATTCTATTTCTAATAACAGCTTTTTTCGAAATCTTGGTTGAAATTATAAACCCAAAGTGAGAAGGGTCATCATCTTTTCGATCATATATTCCCATTCCAAAAGATTTAGATTGAATCAATTGACCATCTATTTCAATTCTGGCAAAGTTTATTTTTTTCTTAAGTCTATATTTAGAAGACAACATACATTAGTGACTAGGTACTAGTTACTAGCGACTAGCAACTACAAGTTTCTTTCTACCTTTAAGTATTCTTCTTTTTAAGACCTTTCGACCATCCTTGGAAGCATTTCTTGACATAAAGCCAAATTTTTTAATTCTCTTTAATTTATGTGGTTGATACGTTCTTTTAGTTGCCATGGGCCAATTATACCATTGGAATAATCAACATCCAAGCACCAATCAACAATATTGATTGTCTGAGACATGAAAGAAGAATTGAGGTTCTTTAAAATTACTTAACGAAAGCGATATACATTAAGACGGCAAGGATCATAGTTAATGTAAAGGCAATAGCAATTCGAACATTTATGTCTAAGGCATCAAGTTTTTTTGTTTTCTTTTTCATATATATTTATCTAAAATAATACGCCCCAGACAAACATAATACAACAAGAATTATATTAACAACCAACATAAAGGTTATTTCAAATTTTTGTCGTTCCTTTGAATACACAGGAAATATAAATATTGCTCCAAACCAGCCAGCTGCAATATTAACTAAAAATTCAGACAGTATTTGATTCCACGAACTACTCATACAATTTATATTACTATATTTTGGCTATTGTATATTGTGGATAACTTTTTTAAGATGTGGTTTCTCCTGCCCTATATAATTACCCATGGAAAAACAAGATTTTGATAAAATTTGGAAAGAAACATTAGAAATATTACAAATTACAGTTTCTGATGCTGCGTATAAAACTTATTTATCTCATACCCACTTAATTGATTTAAAAGAAATAGGAGACAGGATAATTGCAGAAATTGGCTGTGAATCAATTTTTATTAAACAACAAGTTGAGCAGAGATATTCTGGGCTTTTTCAAGACACATTAACAAAACAATTGGAAAAAATAGTAGATGTAACATTCATTGTTAAATCCGAAACTCGAATATCAAAATCCGAAACTTTAACTCCTCTCTTTGACACTCCAAAAGTAAATACTGAAGCGGTAAATGAAGCAATAAAAAGAGCAAACATTAGAACTTTTTTTACTTTTGATAAATTTGCAGTTTCAGGAAGTAATCAAATGGCTCATGCTGCAGCCCAAGCAGTGGCAGAGAATCCAGGAATTTCTTATAATCCATTATTTATTTGGGGTGGTGTGGGGGTTGGAAAAACCCATTTGATGCACGCCGTTGGTCACAACATGATTCTCAAAAATACAACTTTTAAAATTTTGGCTTGTACCGCGGAAGATTTTACAAACGATATCGTTGATGGAATTAGAAACAAAACTACAGCAGAGGTAAGAAAAAAATATAGAAAATTAGATGCCTTATTTATTGATGATATCCAATTTATTGCAGGCAAAGAAACAGCTCAAGAAGAATTTTTTCATACATTTAATGCAGTCACTTCTGCCGGAGGACAGGTAATACTTACTTCTGATAGACCTCCTGTGGAAATATCAAAACTTGAAGACAGGCTAAAAACCAGATTTCAAGCTGGACTAATTGTAGACGTTTCTCCCCCAGACTTTGAATTAAGATCTGCAATTGTTCAGATAAAATCTGAGGAAAGGGGAATATCTCTCACAAACGAAATGGTTGCAATGGTTGCAGGGAATATTGATTCAGCAAGAGGTATACAAGGTTTTTTAGTAAAATTGTTCACCGAAGTAAATTTTAACAAAAAAGAAGTAAGCAGTGAATTAATTGAATCTCTTTTAGGAAAATCGAATGAGGCTGATGAAGTGAGAATTAAAATAAACCCAGAAGATCTAATAAACAAAGTGGCTAAATACTTTTCGTTAGGAAAAAGACAATTATTAGGGGATTCAAGAGCGTTGCCTGTTGTCAGACCAAGACAAATATTAATGTATTTACTTAGAATTCAAGTGGGGCTTCCATTTCAAGAAGTGGGGAGACTTGTTGGAAGAGATCATTCAACAGTAATGAATTCTGTTAATAAAGTAACACAATTGCTCTCAACCAATGTGGATATCCAAGAGGATATTAGGGGGATAAAAAAGACTCTTTGAGGTTAACTTTTGAGAGTTCTTCACTTATCCCCAATTTATCCACAGTTATCCACATATTTATCCACTACTTATCCCCTGCCTTGCTTATATTTGTTATCATCTTATCCACCATCCCTACTACTACCACTACTAGTTAAAATATGATATTAATACATATATGAAACTCACCGTTTTACAAGAAAATCTCAAAAACGCAGTTAACTTAACGTCGCACTTCACATCCCCTAAAGCACAGCTTCCAATACTTGGAAACATTCTTTTAAAAGCAGAGAAGACTAAACTCACTTTATCTTCAACAAACCTTGAAATATCAGTGGCAACTTCTATAGCTGCTAAAGTAGAAAAAGAAGGTGAAATTACAGTTAATGGTAGAACTTTAAACGATGTAATATCTAACTTGTCATCAGGATCAATTGAAATTGAAGTCGAGAAAGAACAAATCAAAATCGCATCAGGAAAATTTAAATCAAATATTCTAGGTTCTAACTCTGCTGACTTCCCCGCCCTTCCTGTTCAATCAGGGAAAAACAAATTCAGTTTAAATAGAGAAGATTTTGCAAATTCACTATCAAAAGTATTATTTGCAGTATCAACGGATGAAACAAGACCTATTTTAACAGGCGTTTTATTTGTTTTTGAGAAGAAATCTCTAAAACTTGTGGCAACAGACGGTTTTAGACTTTCTGACGTTAAATTAAAAAGTGAAGTAAAAATTGAAGACCTTAAAATTATTATTCCAAAAACAGTTTTGTATGAATTAACAAAAATTACAGCGGATTCAGAAACTGTTGATGTTTCTTTTGACAAAGAAACAAATCAAATAATTTTTACAATTGGCGACATCACCCTTTTTTCTCGAATAATAGAAGGTGAATTCCCTGATTATGAAAAAATAATTCCTACAGTTTCCGTAGTAGAAATTAATGTTGATAAAAATGAACTTGAAAAGTCAATTAAACTTGCATCAGTTTTTGCAAGGGATTCTGGAAAGATAATAAAGTTAAAAATTAAAAAAGAAGAATTAATAATTAATGCGGAAAGTTCAGCTTCAGGTAATCAAGAAATGAGCTTGGAAATTAGAAGTGAAGATTTAGAAGACGAAAAAGAAATAGATATAATGTTTAATTATTCTTTTGTAGAAGATGTTTTAAAAGTTATAACAGACGATGAAGTAAAAATTATAATTGCTCCTGACAACAAAGCTTCAAAATTCATAGACTCTAAATCCTCAAACTTCCTACACATCATAATGCCAATAAAAACTAATTAATGATATTATTAATTTAATGAATTTGAAATCCGAACAATTAAAAACACTTTCTGAATTTTTAAATATGATCTCTGTTGCTTGGTTTTCTGGTGGAATTATAACTCCATTATTTATAGATTCCTCCTAAATTAAACCTTTAATAATACTAGCCATGTTTGAGACTTTACTATTTTTGACATGTTCAGTATATTTAGTTAAGGATTATTATGATAGATAAAATTACAAATACATATTATATAGCCATGATAATGAGTGCTGTTTTGTTGTTTGCAATTTATTTTTCAGCAGTTCAAAAGAAATCAAATAAAAAGAGAAAATGAACATTACACCACTAGCAATTATTGCTTATCTGTCACTTATAGCCTCTGCTGTTTTGGTCTTCAAATTCTACAGAGAAGCATAAGTTAATACCTTGGAATTTCCTTAGAAGGTTCTCTTGAATAACTACTTCCCCGCTTTGTCATAAAATCATCAATTGATATAGAATCTAAATCCCCCAATCTCCTTCACATCATAATACCAATTAAGACTAACTAATTTTATTTGTTAATGTAATACTGAACAGGATCATTACCACCAATCTCTTTTATTTTAATAATTGCATCTTTGATAAAATCATCAATAGTTTTTTGATCTGTGATTGGCTTAAGAAAAGTTATCGTAAATTTTTCTTTTTCAAAGTCATAATAAACAACATAATTTTGAGTTTTGATCGGTAAATTTGGATACCATGGATGCTTATCTATAACCGCCTTCAAAGCTTCTCCATATAATAAATCATCCTCTGTTGCTTGAAATTTATTTTTCTGTATATAATCCTGACTAAAAATACTTGTTTTAAAAGAGAAACTATAAATACTTTTGTCTTTGTAATTAATTGTTACATTGTAATTTTGGGGATTTTCAAGATTGTTTTTAGGTATTATTTTAAAAACATTCAAATTCCAAGTTGAATCAAGTTCAAACGATGGATTTAAAATAACATGAATATTTGATTTATCTTCTTCTGTTAAGTCGTCTTTAAAAAATATTTCTATTTGAGAAGTTTCTAAAATTTCCTCAGATTTATCTTGTGGAATTGTATTAATAACAGAAGGTAAAACATTTTTTTTGTTTACAAGAGCGAAAACAATAAAAAGAATTAGGATTGAGGCAATTGTAATAAATACTATTATTTTTTTATTTTTAAAATTAAACATTTTTAATTAGGTAATCCAAAACCTTTGATTTCCATGTCTCCAATGTTTCGAGAGATTTTACCTGAAACAAAAGCTACTGATTGACTTTTAACTCCTGCATTTGATTCTACAAAAACTATACCACCTTGGTCCACAGAATAAACAATTCCTACATGATTAAGTCTATTTGGATGCCCTGGACCATGTACTTGGAAAAATATTACACTTCCAGGCACAACACTGTCGGGCGTTGCTTCGTTTGGTAGCATTTTCTCTCTCGGCCATTTATCAAACAGTGATTGGGAATTAAGTTCAAAAGGGATATCTACTCCACTATCTTGGTATGACTTTACAACTAAATACGTACACCAAAATAAATTTCCACTAGAAGGTGTATTGTTTGGGTTTGAAAAAAAAGCTTCATAATCAAACAATTCAGGGTATCCGTCAGGATAGATCAACGTGTCATTTGGAAAATATTGAGTAGGTGCTTTTGGTGACCTGTTCCAGAAACACCAAAAACCCTGATAAAGGTCAAAAGTTATTTTCCATGCCCTATTAGCTATTGGTGATGTTGAATTAGGACCATCAATACCAACGGGTCCTTTTTCGTCAGTACACTCAAATTGAATACTTCCTCCATTTGGATTTCCACTAATATCATACAGAGGTCCTGGTGGAACAACATAGGCGCTGTTGTTTATTACAAGCATTATAAAAGCTACAAGTGGGGGGAGAACTAAAAGTGTGACAATTACAGGTGTTGCAATTGCTACACCAATTGACCTGCCTATAATTCCAAATAAATTAAATGCTCCAAAAGCAAATGCTCCCAGTGTTCCAGTTGCTGCCATTAATAAACCTCCTGTAATTAACCCTGCAACAGGACCACCAATTAATAATCCAACACCCGCCCCTAATCCAACAAAAACAGCCTTATTATCTCTAAACCACTGTTTAATTTTCGGCCAGTTGATCATTTTTCCAACGGCTGTAATAGCAAGTGTTACCGCAGTTGAGACTCCAGCTGTAAAAACTCCTAAACTAACCCCTACTGCAGCCGCACCTTTAGCTAATAGAGATCCAAATCCTGCAAGAACACCTGTCTTTACTGCTGTTTGTCCAGCAATCTGTGTTGCCACTTCTCCAGCTATTTTTTTTGTAGCTAGCCCAACAACAGGTTTTACAAATTCTTTTCCTAACGCTTTTCCTGCAAAACTAAGGAGTGGTCCTGCGGTTTCTGGTGTAAATTTCATTGCTAAACTCACAAATTGACTTTGACCTACTGCCCCCAAAACTACTGGATTTGCTAATCCATATCTTGCTAAAATTGATTGAGTGATTGGTGAAGAATAAGCTTTTCTCAAAATACTGCCTGTAGGCATAGAGGCGACCTTTTCTTGTAAATAGGTTCTTGCGTAGTTTGTAAATACTCCGCTAATTTTGTCGTATCCATACTTTTGTCCGTAATCTTTTATTGAACTCAGAACTGATTCTTGGTGATGAAGTTGATTAATATTTTCTTGATTTAAATCGTGTAAGTTTACTTGGTGTGTTGTTTGCCCTGTAGTTTGAACTTCACTTAAAATTATCTGAATGTTTTTGGGTCCGTTTATTACAGTTGATAATTTAGGTCCAAACAAATTTTCTATAAGAATTTCAGATGATGTTTTTTGATTTCTTTCAGCTAGAGCTACCAAAGTTGCTCCTTTTTTTGCAACAATTAATAAAACATCGTCTTTTTGTAAAACTGTTGGTAGAACATTTGTTTTGTCTTCGTGAATTGCAGTTAAAATTGCTGCAGAAATATTTTCTTTGATTATTACTTCTGGTTTGGCTAAAGCCTCTACTATTTTAACAGCCTCAGTTCTTGCAATTAGAATTTTTTGTTCTTCTGGGAAACCTTCTAATGATGAAGCAATCTTTCCTTCAATTTTTACAGCTAAATCATTAATTAATTTTGTTCGCGTATCTTCATTTGCTGCCGCAAATTCTCTTAACATGTCTAAATCTTTTTGCTCTTGCTCATCAAGATGCACTGTTTCTGGAATAACCACTTTTGCATATATGACTTTATCTTTAAATTTTTCCTGTACAACCTCTGCTGCTGCAATTTCTGTTTGTATTCTCTTTTCTTCTTTATTAATTTCGTCAATTCTTACTTTGACCGTCTCAGTAGTAGTTTGTTGTTGGTTTTTTCTTTGTTGCTCTGCAAATATTTCCTCTCCTCTTTTTTTAAATCTTTCAGTTTCAGTTTTTTGACTTGTTCTAATTTCCTCAGACTCTTTTATTCTTTCTACATCTTTTTCAAAATTTTCGAACTGGTCTGATGTCAGAGTTGTAGCCTCTGGCTCTGTCGGTCTTGGGACCTCAGTAATTATTTCAGTTTGATTTTTAAGCAGGTCGTTATACCATTTTTCTAAAACAAATTGAGCTTCTTTTATTGATAAGTCCTCAGAAACCCCAAACTTTTGCAATTCTTTTAAAACATCGTTTGTAGAAGTAAAGGTATATCCATTCTCTTTAAAAATACGAGGCTTTGAATTGTATACTGTTTTTTCGCTGCTCTCATAAAACTCAAACGCATCTTTTAGAGCTTTTGCTTCTGGAAAATTTATTACTTGTACTTTTGTATTGCTCATCTATTCATCTAATTATCTAATCTTCTAATTAACTAATTTAATCCTGTCTATTCCACGCCTTTACGTTTGGCATTGTTGGTGTTGGGTTGTCCTGTGGTTTGGTGTTAATTAAAGCATGCTCTGCTTCAGATGCAACAATTCTAATGGGTGCATGGTGTGGTCCTGCAAAGAATATTCCTTCACCTACATTTGCCGCCATTAAAAGTTGTTTCTCACCTTGAGATAAGTAAAAAATCTCTCCTAGTTTGTCTATTGCCGTTGGCGACTGCTTTAATAGGAGCCTTAATGCAGAGTTTGTGACAATTGCTTTACCAATGTCCTGACTTAGGAAGTCTTCGACGTCCTGAGTGATTGTAGTAAGTCCTAGATAGTATTTTCTGGCCCTCTTAACAACAGACCATAAAAACTGTGCAGTGTCTGGATATTTCATCATTTGCCATGCTTCTTCAACAATTAAAATTCTTCTTTTAATATCTCTTTTAACTCTGGTCCAAATATAATCAAGAATCATAAACATAACAATTGGGCGAATTGCATCCTGAATATCTTTAACAGAAAAAACTGTAAACGGATTGTCAAGATCAATATTTGTTTGTTTATCAAATATTCCTTGGAATGAACCTCTTATAAACTTTTCAATTCTGGCTGCAAGGTCTAATGCATCAGGAACTTCCATGCCAATTAAAGTTTTATATAAATCTTCCATTAGAGGTGGCTCTTTTGTTTGTGTTACTGGATCGTTTGTTATCCCCTTTGCCTTATAAGTCATGATGAGTGCCCTATCAAGCATTGCTTCTTGTGTTGGAGAAATTTGACCCATGATAACTTTCATTAAAGCGTGAAGCGATAATATTTTAAGACCTAATTGGTTTTCTCCTTCTTCTTGAATTTGTGCTAAATCAAATGGATTGATTTTTGAAGGGCTATTATATGAGAAAGATATATACTGACCACCAACTGCGTCACAAAGGGCTTTATACTCTGCTTCAGGGTCTAGAATGATAACTTCTGAGCCAATCATTAAACTTCTTACTGCTTCTGTTTTAACAAAGTAGCTTTTACCTGCTCCAGATGTGGCAAATACGGTGAAGTTTGCATTCTCCAAACTGAACCTGTCAAAAATAATGAATGATTCATTTTGCGAATTTATTCCATACAAGATTCCCTTGTCTGAACTAAGTTCGGCAGATGTAAAAGGAAAGGTTGTAGCCACCGAGGTGGTATCCATGTTACGAGTTATAGAAAGGCTATCTCTTCCGTATGGAGCAGTTGACAAGAAACCTTCCCTTTGGTCCAACGATGCATTTTTAGCAACAATCAAAAGTGACCCAAGGGTTGATTGAATTTGCCTTGTAACGTTATTTAATTCATCAAGATTGTTGGCAGGAATTGTAATATAGAATGAAAATTCATAATATCTTTCAATTCCTTTTACCAGCTGTTCTTGTAAAGCCCTCGCATCCTCTAGTTTTGCTGTGGTTGACGGATCAACAATCCTTCCTCTTTGCATATCTGTTGAAAGTTCAGCCTCCATTTCAGCAATTTTTCTTCTTAAGTCATCAAGGACAGACTTCCCCGCAACAGGGTAAATGTAAAAGCTCATATCAAGTGAAGAATTAAAATTAACCACAGGTTCAAGCCAGCCTGGCGCAACAAATCTTGGATAACCTGCGATAAAGATAGTTCTGAAATAAACATTATTTACTTTAACGTGGTTAAAATCTACTTCAACATGGTCTGATGAAATTGCGTCATGAAGTAGCATTTCCCCTGAAGCTATGCTTAGGTTAGGGTTCAAAACCTTTGGCTTTGTCTGCTGTGTGTTGTTGTTATTCATAAACTATTAATTCTTAATTCGTTAGATATCCTTCTTGACCGCTGGTGGTTCAGGATTATTAATACTGTAATATAAATCAATCAGTTCCGCTGTAATTAAAGGTTTTAATTTAAGTCCTAGTCTTCCTGCCTGCCTTATTAAATGGTCTCTCTTAGGGAAAAGCGTGACTTTTGCCTTTTTAACTACATATTCTTTAGGAAAAGGTAGAGGACCTCTTTTTAATACTGTCATTGCTGATTTAGTAACACCAAGTTCAAGTTGGTTAAATGGAATTACAATATAAAAATGTTTTCCCAAAACTGTCTTTTTCTTAATAGACTCTGTTATGTAATGCCTATAATCGCTTGTAATTGATGCAAGTTTAGGATTTGTTATTTTTGCTGACATTTCATCAAAGTATTTAATATATGCAGAGATATCTTTTCTTTGTGTTCGAATCATGATTTGAATTGAAAAAGAAAGCGAATTAATAAGTGCCGCATAGGCTGCAACAACCGCCCCCTGTTCTTTTTCAGACAAAAGCCCAAAGTTAAGTGAAGAGGTCTCCATTACCAAAGCTGCGCCACCATCCTTATACAAAACAATATCGTCTACGATGTCTGCAATTGGTAAACTATCTTGTGTTGTTGATTCTAAAGGAACATCTGGAGTACCAAAATATGGGATCTTGGACACTATCTCACTTATCTTTTGTTTAAAATCTTGTTGTTTATTGTCTGTTTTGTTTTTCATAATTGTTAATTCTTCATTCTTAATTATTAACTAAATCCGTGTTCCTCTGATAGCTATTGCTGGTATCGTTTCACCTTTTGCTTCAAATGAAACAGTTTCGAATGTAAATCCTTCTTTTTCAATTGTAACTTCATATTTACCATTTGCGAGTGGTGTAACAATTATAAAGTGACCTGCCTTGTTACTTTTTAAAGCTCTAACTGGTCTACTGTTTGAGTCTTTAATTTCTAAAATTGCTCCCTCGATGATTTTTCTGTCAGAGTCCATAACTTGACCAGTAATCGTATTGATTGCAATAGGTGGTGAAGGAGGTGCAGCATCAACGGAAAATTCAACAGTGTTAGAAGTAATTTCCTTTTGTTCAAGTTTCTGTGCCTCAATATTGACTATTGGAGCTTGTTTATTGATTGTTGGGGTTGATTCCTCGACGACTAATCTTGGTGCAGATTTTGTAATAATTGTTGGCACTTGTTGAGGAACAGAAACAACAGGATTGGAGGAATGAGGATTGAGTGATGAGTCGGGAACGGTAGAAACAACCGGTTGAGCAAAAGTTACAGAAACAGACTGTTGGATAGGTGTCATTTTTTGTGTCGTTTGATTTTTGGTTGTTGGTGATTGGTTATTAATAGTAAAAAGACCTCCAATTTTTTGCAAGAAAGTTTTTTCAGCATCTTCTAATTTTGCAGTATTCGTTTCAACTACTGGATTGGTATTTCCAACGGCTGTAATTGCTGGCGCTACTGCAGTTTCAGTGTAAAAAACAGGTGGTTTATCTGTTTTTTTCCAAAAATATAAAGTAGGGGAATATATTGATCTAAAAAAAGCAAAGATCCATCTCTCAAGAGGTCTTTCTTCAAAAGGTAAAAAGGCAAGAGCAGCACCCATTCCTGCAGAAGATAATATAAACGGCCATTTAATTAAAGGGTGAAGAGATGTGGAATAAAAAATTAATGAAATGATGACGCCACCAGCAACTTGAAAAAATTGTTTTAAGGTCATATCTCCAACCAATTTGAATTGATATGAGCTTATTTGTTGTGGTATTGGATGTTGTTCCATGTATTAAGCGTACTATGTGAACGTTTTGGTGCAACTACTTCCGCATTTTCACAAAAGTGATACTTGACTAATTTACGCTGTAGATGTAATATAGTCATATATGAAGTATATATCTAGAAGATTAGAAAATGTTGTTATAAAAACAAACAAGACTTTTAAGATTGTTTTTCTTGGTGGACCGAGGCAAGTAGGCAAAACCACTCTTTTAAAAAAACTTTCAGAGAAAGAGAATAGAACATATGTAACACTTGACAATATAAATCAACGAGAACTTGCAATAAAAGAGCCAACGACTTTTATAGAACAATTAAAACCTCCGGTTATTATAGATGAAATCCAATATGCTCCGGAACTTTTTCCGATAATTAAAGAAATAGTTGACAGATCAGACAAAAACGGTCAATTTTGGATTACAGGATCACAACAATTTAACTTGATCAAAAATATTCAGGAATCTCTTGCAGGCAGGGTTGCAATTTTAGATTTACTTGGGTTGTCTCAGAAGGAAAAGCCCAAACTAAAACCAATTTTTGAAGAAATATTTGAAGGTGGTTTTCCCGTTTTTCAATCAAAAGATAAACCAGATAGAAATACTTTTTTTAATTCATATATTCAAACATATTTAGATCGAGACCTGTCAGGAATATTTGGGGTATCTAAATTATCAGAATTTAATAGATTTATACAAGTTTGCGCAGCAAGAACTGCACAGGTATTAAATATTTCGGATATGGCAAGAGATAGCGATATCCCTGTGTCTACTGCAGTAGAATGGCTTTCCATTTTAGAAGCAACAAAACAAATATTTTTACTTCGTCCTTACTTTCCAAATATCACTAAAAGAATAATTAAATCTCCAAAACTATATTTCATTGATACTGGATTAGTATCGTATTTAACTAAATGGGACAGTCCAGAAAATTTAAAAGCGGGGGCAATGTCTGGAGCGTTGTTTGAAACATATGTTGTAGTAGAAGTAATTAAAAAATTTATAAATCAAGGTAAAGAACCTTCGATCTATTATTTAAGAGATAAAGAAGGGCATGAAGTTGACCTAGTCGTTGAAGAAAATGGCCTTCATTTGATAGAAATAAAGTTGTCAGCATCTGTTAAAGAAGAACATTTTAAAAATTTAAATTATTTTGTAGCAAAGTCAGATAAATTTAAAAGTAAAACTATAATTTCCTTGATTAAAGAGCCTCTAAAAGTAACTGGTGAAATTCAATATCTACCGTATACTCAAATTTAGTATAGACTCCACAATTAGTATCATATTGTAGCTTGACACACTACATTTTAATATTAAAGTGAATTACGTTGAGCCCAACAAGATCTGTAGAAGAACATAAAGGTGTCTTTGTTAAAAAACTACAAAGTGACATTCAAATATTTGGATCCTATCCTGAGGTCTATACAGAAACAAATTTAAGAAGAGCAGTATCAGAAAATAGAAAGTTGTTTTTCTACGATTTAAGTATTCGAAACATTCTTGTCAAAGATTTTAGAGAATTAAATTTACGTCCCGATAAGGGTGGTGTCTTTGAAAATTTCATAGTTTCTGAAATAGAAAAACAAAGAAAAAATACAAAAGCCAAGCAAAACCTTTATTTTTACAGAGAATATAGTGGGCAAGAGGTAGATTTAGTTATCGAAGATTATAAAAAACAATATAAAACAATGGAAATAAAATTAAATGAGAAGATCAGTAAAGATATATTTCCAATTGAACATAAATTTGAGGTTCTAAATACAAAGAATTATTTTGATTTGATTCAAAAAACAATTTATTAGCATCTAATCCATAAAGAAAATTGTCACAAAAACTGTGGTGAGCAAAGCTTGCCACTACAAATTTGTGGTAAGAAAATCTTGCCATATAAAATATTGTAAGAACCTTGTAATTTCTTCAAAATTAAAAGGACCTTGGCCATTTATTAAAATAAATGGTAAAATACAACCATGGCAGATTTTAATTTAGACGAATTTAAAAAGCTGGTTTTTCGTCACTTAGACGACTCAATCTACAGGGCGTTTATTTTTGGGTCTCGTGCTACAGGAACTAATAGAAAATATAGTGATCTTGATCTCGGAATCATAGCTAAAACAAAAGTTCCAACATCGAAAATATTTGATTTAGAGAATGAATTTGATCAATCAAACTTACCTTATAAAGTGGATGTTGTAGATTTCAATAATGTTTCTGAGAACTTTAAAAAGGTTGCAATGAAAAAGGTTTTATATTTAAATTAAATCATGAGATTCAGTATTAAAATACTATGACAAAAGGACAGTCTCTAAATGAAGAATTACTAAGAGCACTTGATAGATTAAACGAAGCATTAGCTTTACCGTCCGAAAATGTGATAAACCAAGACGCTTCAATACAAAGATTCGAATTTACATTTGAGCTTTCTTGGAAGTTAATGCAAGAAGTTTTAATTGAAAATCGTGTAGATACTTCTCGTGGAGTAAAAACTATAATTCGCGACTCATCAAATTTAGGTCTTATTGATAACCCTGAAGAATGGCTTAAGTTTTTAGAAGATAGAAATATTACTGCGCATACATACAAAGAAGAAGAAACAAGAAAAATATATGAAGATTTAAAAGACTTTCCACCTTTAGTTGGAAGCCTTCTTGATAAAATAAAAGATTTCTAAATTTTCATCAAAAGATTTGTCAATGATTTTTCTTCACGACGAAGGATTGAAGACGTAGCTCTCAAGAGAAAATCATATATCAGGAAAGTAACCAATGTTTTACATTGTCAATTCACTTCGAAGAAGCAAATTTATTTATCGCTAATAAGATTAGCGTATTCTTGAAATCTGTTATAAAATACAACTATGGAATATCACAATAAACGAACACTTGACAAACGTAGTGTCTGACATATACAATATATGAAAGTAATTAAAAAAGAATTAACTTTTGAATGGGATAAGGGTAATAACGAGAAAAATTGGATTAAACATAAAGTAAAAATTGAAGAGTGCGAAGAAGTTTTTTACGATAATAAAAATATTGTTTTACCTGACCCAAAGCATTCTCAAATTGAAAAACGATTTTATTTGTTAGGAAAAACTAAGAAAGATAGAAAATTAACAATAACTTATACATTTAGAATTGATAAAATTAGAGTAATATTAGCAAGAAATCAAAATAAGAAAGAAAGAAAAGAATATGAAAACCAAAAAATTTAAAACAATTCCTGATTTTAAAAACGAAGACGCGGAGCGTGATTTCTGGGCGACTCACGATACTACTGAGTATCTTGATTGGTCTAAAGCAGAACATTTTGTGTTTGCAAACTTAAAACCAACCACAACACCAATTTCAATAAGGCTTCCTGATCATATGATTGACAGATTAAAAGTAAAGGCAAACGAAATCGACATTCCATATCAGTCACTTATAAAACAATTCATTAATCAGGGTTTGCAAGCCGCATAAAGTCTTATTTCTTTCCTTACCTAGTCTAAGTATTGTGTACTTTGCCCAGGAAGCGATGCATTCTCTCTGTCCTGTTTTAAAGTTCTTTATCACACTAAGTAGTAGGTACTTTGTATCCTGTACTAATTTAAGGTAAGTCAAGTTGCGACTGATGTCTAAAGTACGGCTTGGTCATGTAATAAATTATGATATGATTTTTGTATGACTAGCAAGAAAGTCTGGGACAATCTAGTTTCTGATTTGTTTGTAAATATGGCTGCAGGTTGGTTTGGTGCCGTTTTTATTGTACCTGCGTTTTCAAGTATAACAATTCAAAGTGTACCGCTATTGACGATCGATTTAATGTTAGGTATACTTTTTCTTAGATTAGCTTTTAAATTAAGACTGACAGAATAATAAAGATGAACATATTAGATATAAACGCCAAAATAATAATAGCAGTATCTCTTGCTTTGATTGCTTATGCATTAATAAATGCATTTGTTTTAAAAAGTACTCCAAAAGTTTCCAAAAAGTAAAGATCTAGGAACTAGAAATCAGAAATGAGGGATGAGAACACAGAATAGGGTATTTTTTAATAAATGAGTTTAACTTCATACAAAGAATTACTCGTATATCAAAAATCAAAACAACTAACAGTTGATATTATTCAGCATTTTTCAAATCTGTTTGCTCTAAAGGTCAGACCTTAATATATCGCCTCAAAAGGTCTGACCTTGCAATTGTTCTTGGCTATTCTTAAATATAGCCAGAGGGTCAAATTATGAAGTTGATTGTTGGTTAGAAATAATTAAAGAAGTGGATGAGTTTAATACAGAGAAAGTTAAAGACTTCATTACAAGAAATGAAGAAATTTCGAGAATGCTAAGTTGATTAATTAAAAGTGTAAGTTACTATTTCCTCTCTCCTGTTTCCCAATTCCTCTTCTTGGTGTTAAAATACAACAATGACAGAGTTTGGAAAAAATCCAGGTGCGGGCCCGAGTTTTTTGAAGATTAATGGTCCAGTTTTTGCACCTGACAAAGGTGGTGGCGGTGGCGACCCTGATATGGAGAAAATTCTTCAAGAGAATATGTTGATGGGACTTTTTGGTGGTAGAGAGAGAGGCTATGCAGAAATTATTGAAACTGATTTAAAACCAGAAAAAATAAGAGTAGCTCAAAGAAGTTTATCTGCGAACATGGAGAGAATGTATTATGAAGATCAATCTGATCAGATCGGGTTTATTGTGCAAAGAATGATAATGCCAAGCTTGTACGATAGAATATCTGCCCTAACCACAACAAAACCAATATTTGATGATTGGTCAGATAAAGAAAAAAAAGGAAAAATTAACAGCGACGAAGGGTTAAGGAACGAACTGGTTGTTGAGCTTACATCTACAAAAAGAGAATTGCAGGCTCGTCAAAACTTAGTGGCCAGAATAAATGAAGAAAGAGCTTTTGAAGGCGATGTAGAAGAATACACAGTGAGTTACTTTCTTAGGGGGTTTAAACAATCGATGGATGCAAAACATTATGGTACTATTTTTAATTCAAAAGAAACTTTTAAAGGAATGGAGGCTTATGGCGAAAAAGTTGAAACAGCCATGGGTCTTTGGAAAAGAGTTGCTGAAGGTAATGCAAAAGTTATAGTCAGAGATTCAGATGGAGTTGTCCAAGAAAGAAGGCTTCCAAATGTCTTTGCTCTACCAAGAAACAAAGGTTTGTTTGATGCGGTTATCGAAAACTATGTGGTACCGAGCATAAAGAGAAGTAATGTCGGAAGAGATCACAACGGAAAAGAAAAGGCTGTTCTAAAACTAGAGGAGGAGGATTGTAGGTCCGCTGCAATTACAGCACTTCTACTCATGTGGCATTGGGATTTAGATGTTGAATACGGAGTTGGTAAAAATGGTTATATGTCAGACGTTGTTTCGCCTGAAGATCTAGCAAATCTAACTCATGAAATAATTAATGATTTAGGAAAGATATCGTACGCAGAGCAAAGAAGAGCTTCAGAGTGGAGAGGAAAGCCTAATGTGAAAGAAGGGATGCGAGAACACCCAAGGGCTGTAGGTTCACCGTCGACGCTAGGGTGTTTACCAAGATTAACAAGATCTGCACTTCACTTGATGTCGACTGAGGTTAAGGCAGAAAAATTTATTAAGGACGAAAATGGATTATTTAAAAAGGTTGATATTGTTTATAAATACGAAACAGATCCAAAAGGTAGATTAATTATGGAAGATGGACAACCTAAAATAGCTAAGAATAAAGAGACAGGTAAATTAGAAACGGTCGATAAAATTAATGTTTCTATTGCTGATGCTGTATGGTCAAAGGGAAAAGTAAAGAGATCTGAAAATGGAAATGTTGTAGAGTGGCGTTTTAGTCCTGTTAAGTTTAAAAATATCCTTTGGGATGATGTCAGATTTTTAAATGGAGAAAATAAAATTGTATCAATCGAACCTGTGTTAATGTCTGACCTAACTCCAGAGCAAATTGCTGATATTAAAAGTTTAAAACTTATTGATTTTCAGTCAGGAGTTGCTACGAATGCAATAGAAGTTCCGTATAAACTTCAAGCTTTTCTTGCCTACAATTATGTTTTTAAACACTTTATGCGAACCGATTATGGTAAGTTATATGAGGAAATTACTAAGAATGATTTACTAATAAAAATGAACAAAGGTATTGATAATGCCTTGGGTCTATTGCAAACAGCTTATAATTTAGATCAAGAATTGACACAAAAACTTAATGATTATTTGAGAGTGGTGTTTTTAGGTGGACTTGGTGCATCTGTTATACAAAGAGCTGCAAATGGTGTTCCAGAAGGTGCTAACTTGGAAAATAAAGCACAAACAAACCAAGATATAAGCTCAATGAGGAAAAATGATTTTGACACAAACATTAAAGGTGCAGCAAAAGCATGTAATTTTTTAACTTTTAAAGATAGTGTTTTAGATGAAAAACAATCCCAGCTTTTCAAACACATTATTGAAAAAGGAAGGAAAGCTCCGACCCCATTTGAATTGAGAAAGATGGATGACCCAATACTCAAGGATTGGTTTACAGAAGACGAACTTGTTATTTTGTCTGCGATGTATCCACTTGAAACTCCACCTGTTTCAATTTAATTAAGGCCCTTGAGGATTTTTGTATTTATTTCGAATGGCCCAATTGTCCAGCATCGCTTTAAAGTTATCCCAACCTCTTTTTTGAGCCACTTGTGATAGTGCTTCGTAACCTTTGTATCCAGCCATATCTGCAACGGCAGCTCCACCCATCTTTTGAGCAGTTGGCAATATTCCAAATGCACCCATGGCTTCTCCCATCGCACTTCCGAAGTCAAATTTAGCACCCATTACTAACATCTTCATTATATCAACTGCTTTTGGAATCATAGTTATGAACATAAAACTAACGGCCAACCATAATATTCCAGCCATATCTTCAGCTGATCCAAGAATTGGCGGTGTCCATAGACTTTGCTGTGAAGAATCTAACATCCAATCTAGTAATCCAAGTTGTGCAAAAACAGATTGTCCTGTACTAGCCGCAAAAGAAGCAACTAATGTTTTTAACGCTAAAAACATAAACAATCCTGTTAGTGGAAAAACAAGGGCTTCAGTAATGATTTTTTTAAACCAAACACCAAATCCAATTGTTGGAACTAGTGCTCCAATCATAATTTGGACAGGGGCCACAACTATTGAAACAAAAAGGCTGATTAAATTTTTTAATAATACCCATGGAACTCTAATTGTGTACCATAACATTAGTATAAGGACCCAAATTGACATAAGTATCATTAATAATGATGCTAAAAAACCATATACTGATAGTCCAGAAACTGTACCTACAAGTGACCAAATTGCCGCAAGGAAAAACATAACAGTATATCCAAACATCCAGAAGAATATATAAAATGCTCCAACCCCCTCTGTCTCGTAACTTGGAACAATGACTTTATATGCTTCAGCAAAAGAACCGCTAAATCCAGCAGAATGCATTAAAGCAGAAAATAATCCTCCAACGACATAAGATAAATCAATTACAAATCCCGCAATTGCATAAGAGAAAGTTGCTAAAACTAAAGCCATAAACACCTTGGGTAATGCAGATTGAACAGATATAACAAGTTGTGGAGAGAGTTTGACTCTAAACATAATCATAAAAGCAAAAACTATCACAACAAGAACTGTTAAAGCGTAAGCAATATCTCTAAATCCTTGCCAATAACGCTGAAGTCCGTCAACGGCATTGAATCCAAAACCTTGCGCATTTGCCGTAGAAATAATTGAAAATTTTGAGTTTAATATCGATAGATATTTTATTCCTGACAATGGTCTTTTTTGAAAATCACCAAACATAGATTGGCTAAATCCTAATTTAGTTTGGTTGTTTGTAACAGAAGATATTGGGACAGCACCAAAAAATGTTGAAAGATCTGTAATTATCTCGATAGTTTTTTGAACACACTCAACATTTTCCCTGATATTTATACCAGCAGAAGCTGCCGCCATTAAACAAGATGTTGCTCCTTGAACATTAGACCCTAAAAAATTAATTGGAAAAGAAAATAAACTATATAAAATCCATTGAACTTGGGCTGCTGTGTACCTTTCCCCAAAGATTTCAGACGGGGGAGATTCGTCGCCATATACTTTTGCATACCAGTCAGTAAAACCTTGGTTATACCAAGTGCTTGGGGGGGGATCTTCTGCTAACACAGGAAGAGCAGAAGAATTAAAAATTAAGAGAGAAGAAATAAGAATTAAAACAATTTTTTTAAATTTATTCATTTTGTTAAGTTTTTCTTTAAAGTAAGTATGCTGGAATTTAATATTTTGGTTATTTCAATTGATTCTTGAATTAGATAATCAATTTCAGAATTTATGCATAATTTTGATTCCTTAAACAATTTTAACCAATATTCAGTTTCTTTTGCGCTTTTAAATGCAATTCTAACAAAATTAATAAATTCTTTTCTAGAAGACGAACCTTGCCCTTCAATAACACTTGCTCCAATACTTGTTCCTGATCGCAGTAGTTGATCTCCTAAAGACCAATATATTTTTTGGTTTGGTAATTTAGAAATAAATTGAATAATTTTAAGTGAAAATTCAAATGTTCTTTGTTTGATGTCTTTTGTTTTGTTTGTATTGTTTTGCATATCTCTTAATTTTTATTTCTTAATTATTATTTGATTTGTCTTGACAAATCACTAGTTTATTATATAATACTTTTACACAACCTTATTATGGCTTCGGCAATGATAAGCAACGGGGAACTTAGGTTCCCTGTTTTTTTGCCTCAAAATCTAGTTTCTCAAAGTAGGATAACCTCATTTTTCTTGAAACATCAGAAATTCTTTTTAGATTCCATGAAACTTTGTATTTAAAAAATGCAAGTTCAATTTTACGGCCTAAATCTTTAACTCCTTGTATTGCTGATTCATAATCTCCGTCATTCGATACCAAAATTGCAGTATCATATTTGTTTTGCGAGGCATAAACTAAAAGATCAGTATTTAACTGTGTGTCTAGATTCTTTTCGTGAAGATCACCTTTTACTCCTGTAATTCTTCCATACTTAACCTCGACTTTATCAAGTTTTTTTATTTCTTCATAATAACTCATTTGCCTCCAATAACTTTCTTTGGATTTTTTAGATTCTTGAAGTAGATATGCGGGAGGCGGGGAACAATAGAAATAAACACCAATGAGCTCGCGATCTCCAACTAATTTCCTTGCCAAAATTTCTGGGTTATACCAAGTAACCCATGATTTATCTATTTTTTTCATGTCAATCAGTCGGTGGTAGACGTTTGTATGATCTATGAATATTGCAATTCTATTTTGTTTGGAGATCCTTTTACTTTTGGGCATTGAATAAATTATATCAGAAAATCGAATAACTTTGTGGTAAACTGTAACTTATTAAGGAGAAGTGCGGATGTGCTTCTCCTTTTTAATATATAATAAATCTGGATGAAACGGCTTTTACCGTCAATGATACCAAACTTGTTCAACAAGCAGGAGTATGAGGCATCCAACCGGTTTAGAAAGAGGAATTACGGATGCGGCTCCTCTTTTTTAATGTAATTCAATTCTTCTTTGCTTGTCTAAAGAAGAAATTGAAAAAAAGAAAAGACACACCCTGCCAAAATTTGGTAGCAATTTACTCCGTTCATGCTTTGTTTGCATGACTCCGTCGGGATAAACCCTAGTCAAACAGATGCAAACTTTTTTAATTGAATTCACTCCACTAAATTGAAATCAAACCTTAGAAGGTGGGTAAACACTATTTCCCCAAATCTCTAATAGTCAGACCTGATTGATTCAATATTTTTCGTAGCGTTCCTTGGGGAATTGGTTTTGGATGTATTGCTATTTGCGTCCATCTCCCGTCTGGATGTTTAAGTCTAATGTGTGATCCTTTTCCACCGACTTCAACAAATCCCCTTGATTTTAAAAGTTGTAGTAATATTTTAGGTTTGATATTTCTTGGCAGTTTGGGCATTTTTAAGCAAAAGCAATTGGAAATTGAACTTGCGTTTGTGTAACAATTTGGTCAGACAAGTTATCCGAAGGGATTTCCTGTTTTTCTTTTGCCAAAGATTCAACGGCTAATTCTATACCATCTTTTAAACTAGCCAGAGCTTCTTCAATAGTGTCTCCATAATCAGTTATACCTAATGTGGGGCAATAGGCATTATAAACTTTATCGCCATTTGGATAGATTTCAGGTTCGACAATTACTCTGTAATTTAATAGTTTTGTTTGCATGGCCAAATTATAGCATATTTTAAACCTCGCTTATCACATCAAAACCTTTAAAACTTCCAACTATTGCAAATCCAAAACTTTTGCTTTTGGGTTAAGCTGTTTAATTTTAGCTGCAACTTCGTTTAATGTCGCTCCTGAACCGATTGCATCATCAATAATTAATATTCTTTCATGATTTATGTTAATATCCTTAATAAATATTGATTGTTGTGCGTTTTTTATACGCTCTTCAAGTTTTGAAAGAGTTTTTTGTGCAATCGGAACTTGGCCAGAATATGGTTTCTCCAAACTTAGGTAGTGAATGAGATTCAGCATCATCGATGCTATAAAAATCAGCAAAATATATATTGTCAAGGTAATTCTTAGAAAAAGCATTTTTAATTTTTGTTTTTGCCCCAATTAACCCAATTTTATTAAAATGCTTGTTTGTAGCCTTTTTAAGTTTGATATATTCAGTAATTAATTCTTCTAAATGTTTCTGTTGGTTTATATTGGTTACCCAGTTTAAAAAACCTTCTCTGCCATATAGCATTTGACCAGATGGGGAGATATACAAATAGTTTTTTTGAAGAAACTCATAAGCATCACCATCAATTATTTTCTTGAAGCAGTTTCAGTAAATGTCTATGAATAATTGATCTATTTAGATGAAATTCACGTCTGATATCTTCTGATCTGGCCTTACTGTTTGCCTTTATGAATTCTAATATTTTCGTTCGTGTATCCATATACAGTATACAGTTTACTGTGTACTGTATACTATTGTCAGGTTCCTAGTAGATATTGATTAGGAACTTTTTTTGTAGCATACTTTTTATTATAGTGTTAACCAAAATACTTTCTGCTTCGCATTTTGGACTTACGCCAAACCTGATTGAGGTAGAAGTTAATGTCTTTAAAAAAGGATTTCCTGGATTTTCTATAATTGGCCTTCCTAATAAATCTATAGAAGAAGCTAAAGAAAGAGTTAAAACTGCACTCATTAATTCTGATATTGAGCTTCCTAATTTAAAAATCGTAGTGAACTTAGCTCCTGCTGATATTCCAAAAGAAGGATCTCTTTATGATTTACCGATCGCTATAGGAATTCTTGCTTCTCTTGGAAATGTAAAATTACCAGAAGAAAAATCTTTCTTCTATGGTGAACTTTCACTTGATGGAGGGCTAAGGCACACTAAGGGAGTTTTTCTTTTGGGTCTTGCTGCTAAAGCCTTAAATATCAAAAATTTGTTTGTGCCTTTTGATTCTGCTAACGAAGCAGCAGTATTATCTGGGATTGATGTCTATCCAGTTAAATCACTTTTAGAATTAGTTGATCATTTAAATGGTGTAAAAAAAATAGAAAAATTAAAATATATAGCAAGGGACGCAGAGGTAACTAATTTTGAACCTGTCGAATTTGACTTTGCAGAAATAATCGGCCAAGAATCAGCAAAGAGGGCGATGACAATTGCTGCTGCAGGCGGACACAATATCTTTTTGGTTGGTACACCAGGAGCAGGAAAAACAATGCTCGCAAGGGCAACTGCAGGCATTTTACCACCACTTAGTGAAGAAGAGGCTTTGGAAGTCACAAAAATATATTCTGTGGCAGGGCTTATTCCAGCAGGAGAGGGTCTAGTTCGTGCTAGGCCATTTAGAACTGCACATCACACAACAAGCCAGATTGGTTTAATTGGAGGTGGAACAAACCCTCACCCAGGCGAAATTTCACTTTCTCATAACGGAGTTTTATTTTTGGATGAATTTCCAGAGTTTTCAAGGGCAACTTTAGAAAGCCTTCGCCAGCCTTTGGAGGACAGAAAAGTTTCAATTACAAGAATAGCAGGATCAGTGAATTTCCCAGCTAGTTTTATGTTAATTGCAGCAGCCAATCCTTGCCCATGTGGTTATTTAGGCGATCCAAAAAAAGAATGTAAGTGTTCACCTCGTCAAATTCTAAATTATCAAAGTAGACTCTCTGGTCCACTTATGGACAGAATTGATTTACATATAAATGTTCCAGCGGTAGACATAAACAAATTAATAGATAATAAAGAAGAAAGAAGAATTAACAACTCAAAACAGATTCGAGAGCAAGTAATTAAAGCAAGAAATATACAAAATAAACGCTTTAAAGGTTTATCAGTTTATACCAATGCAAATATGAAAAATAAGCATATAAAGGAATTTGTTGATATTACTCCTGAGGCTTTAGTTTTATTAAAACAAGCAGTAAACACATATAATTTATCAGCTAGAACCTATTTTAGGCTTATAAAAGTTTCTCAAACTATTGCGGATTTGGCTGATTCTGAGATTCAACCTAAAGGTTATAAAAAAATTCTTCCAAATCATGTAGCTGAAGCACTTCAATATAGAGTGAGAACAAATGACTAAGCAATTTAATAGAATCAAAGGTAAAGATGGGGAGGAAATGGCTGTCAAATTCTTAAAAGAAAAAGGTTACACAATAATTGACCAAAATAACTCTACTAAGTTTGGGGAACTTGATTTAATTGTAACTAAAAACAATATTTTAATTTTTGTAGAAGTAAAATTTAAACAGACAGAAGATTATGGTACACCAGAGGAAATGATTGGTAAAAACAAATTAAATCAAGTTAGAAGAACTGCTGAAATGTATTTAGTAATTAATCCTGATATCGCAAAACAGTTTGATAGATACCAAATAGATGCCATCTGTATTGTTGAGGAGACAGGGAGAATATCACACTATGAAAACCTTACATTTTAGAGGTGCAGATCCATATAAAATCAATACAAAATCGATTGCTATTGTGGGTTCAAGGAGAATGACAAGATACGGGAGAGAAGCGGTTGATAAATTTGTTTGTGATTTTGTTGCTAATGGAATAACTACAATTTCTGGTTTTATGTATGGAATTGATACTGAAGTTCATCAAAAAACAATTGATTATGGAGGAAAAACAATTGCAGTTTTTGGTTGCGGACTTGATGTTATATATCCATCAGAAAACAAAAAAATATATGATCAAATTATCGAAGGTGGTGGATCAGTAGTTTCTGAATATGAAGACTCGGCGAAACCTCACTTATGGAAATTTCCTCAAAGAAATAAAATTGTAGTTAGCCTAGCTTCATTTGGAGTTTTAGTAATTGAAGCAGGGGAAAATAGTGGAAGTTTGGTTACAGCAAAAATAGCCAAGAAATTAGGTAAAAAAATCTGGGCAGTTCCCGGACCAATTAATTCAAAAGTTTCTGTTGGTTGTAATGGATTGATTAAAAGTGGGGATGCAATAATGGCTACAAGTGTGAATGATATCGTTCACACTAAATTAATAAATAAGAATGAAGAAATAAGAATTCAGAACTTTGAAAATAAACAGGAAGAAAAAATATATAAAATTTTAGAATTTGAAGCACTTGATTTAGATGAAATATCACAAAAATTAAGCATAAGTGTTGTAGAAATTGGATCAACACTTTCAATAATGGGTATCAAGGGATTAGTAACAGAAAGTGGAGGAAAATATTACCTAAATAAATAGTTAGATTTCCCAAGGATAAATATAGTTTGGAGATTTCTTAGCCCCTTCTAATCCTACGACTTTATAGTTTACTATTTTATATTTTTCTAAAAACGCCGTGATTTTTGATTTTTTAAATTCAGAAAAGTTGTTTTTGACTTCAATTGGTAAAATATCGCCTTTATTATCTAAGATGAAATCTATTTCGGTGCCGTTTTTGTTTCGCCAAAAATTTATATTTTCTCTGCCAAACTTTTTAACTAATTCTGAAAAGATGCTTGTTTCAAAAATATGGCCAAATACAGTGTTTTGTAATTTTTTTAGCCATATTATTTGTAGTAGTCCTGTGTCATAAAAAAATACTTTTGGAGTTTTAACAATTTCTACTTTTATACTGGATGAGAAGGGATAAACAAGTTTTAAGACATATGTTTTCTCTAAAATGGAAATATATTCCTTCACTGTTTCTACGGCTAATTCACATATATTTGCAGTTTGAGATAAGTTGATTAGTTGTCCAGACTGAGACGCTAACAGCTTTAATAAATTGTTGAATTTTTTTATATCTCTAATTTTTGCTAAATCCGAAATATCTTTTTCAACGTAGGTTTTAATTATTTGTTGAAGATGTTTTTCTTTAAGTAATACATCGCCATCTAAAACAATTTTTGGATAACCACCAAAAAGAATGTACTCTTCGTATAATGATTTAATATCTAACATATTAATCTGACCCTTGAACCTTAAAAATTCTTTAAAAGATAGGGGATAAACCTCAAATTCAACAGTTCTTCCAACCAAGGAATTAGTAAATTTGGATTTGATATCAAAACTTGAAGAACCAGACACAATCAATTTCAAATATTTGTGATGATCTGTGATCAATTTTAAAAATGATGAGGGATTCTCAAGATATTGTATTTCATCAATAAAAATATATGTTTTTTGTTCTTTACTGGTAATATTAATCGTTATTCCGTTTTGTTCCAAATATGTTAAAAAAGAGTCAACACTTTTGTCTAATGTTTCAACAAGCCTACTATCCTCAAGATCTATGAAAAATGTTTTTTTACCATTCTTTTCAAGGTAATTTTTAATAAATAAAAGAATATGTGTTTTTCCCACTTGTCTTGCTCCATGTAAGACAATTATGTCATCAGTTGTTAAAAAAGGTTCAACTTCATCAAAAACATCTCTTTTAAGTACGCCATCTTCCATATGTAGTTAGTATATATGTACGCCATTTGCAAAGTCAAGTAGTAGTTTGGCGTACCTTTGAGCCTAAACCATATTAATTCCCATGTGCCACATCAAAAACACAGGCATTATGGATAGTCAGGACATTGACCCATTTTATAACAAACAATGTCACAATAATTCATATCCCCACCAATTCTTCTTTCTGAAGCTGGGATGTCCTCTGATAACCCAATAGTTAGATTGTCTGCGTCGTGAGTTCCATAATAATTACAGGCAGCGTTATACCAAACCATTTTTTCCGATTCTGCGATACCAGAATATGGTACACAACTTGATGAATTCCACCTTCCTGCTTTAAGTAATAATATTCTAGCCATCAATTCAAAAGCATCGTCAATGCTACATCTAGACAGTTTTGGATCATAGTCTCCACACATTGGTATATCATTTTCCATTTTTTCATCGCCACAAGTTACATATTCGTACGTGTCCTTAACAATTTGAGCAACTCCCGCCGCTCCAGCAAAATTTTCTTCGCAGACATAACTACTTGGGTCAGCAATATATTCGTATGATTCTATCTCAAAAATTGAATTAAGTAGTTTTGCTGGGATTTTGTATTTTGCTGCAGCTTTTTGAATTGCGCTGTGAATTTTGTCTAGATCAAATGAACAATCTCCTCCATCTAAAGTTGAACATAATGTTCCACTTGTAATTGGTTCGCCGTAGCCTTTGGGACGAAGCGCCGTTTGTATTCCTTTTAAGAAATATTCATATACAGATCCAATGTGGGGGAATGTAAGTTGTGGTGAGTCTCCTGCACCATCTTCTGGAAATCTAACAACTCCAACAAATTCCAAATCTCCACCCGGTGGAGGAACACTACCGCTTGCGTCATATGTGACATTAGTAACAGTTGGCATGTCTGCAATACATGATACTGGTGCGCCCTCTTCTACTTTTGGAAATATTTTTCTAAAAGTTGATCCAGTACCTGCAACTGTTTCATTAAAAATTTCATCTGCATTTGGAGTTTTCGTCTTTGTTTTTATTGTTATATAAACTTGAGCAGTGCATTCTAGTGAAGTTGTCCAAATATTACAACAATCAGTGTTTCCTGCACCGCATTTTCCAGGTCGGTTGCAGTAAGTTTTCATCTCATATACTTCGTGGCATTTTGCTTGGTTAATTATATATGTAACATCAGGAACTTGTAGTTCATCAGGATCCCCTGGAAATAAATTATCGCCTTTATTAACCCTGATATTGGCAACACTGCAATTATTGGGTTCAACTGAGCCTCTTTTATTTTCAAGAAGTTTGCAGTCTTCACTTTCAATTCTTTTACCATTTTCATCTACAGGACAATCAAGAGGAGTGAAAGTTTTATTTAATAGTTCTGCAGACTCTTTTACTTCTTGTGTATGAGCAAAGTAAAGTGGGGCGGGCCTTACTTCACCATAATCAAAGGAACCATCTACTATTTGTGTACCTCCTGCTGGTGCAGGTTGGACATCCATAATTAAATTAGCCCCCTTTTTATCTGTGGTATTTGAAAGAGGAATATGTTGATATAATTCAGCCCATTTATTTGGTACAAAGGGATTTTCAATACAAAGATTTATGTCAATAAACGGAATTGTTGCACAGGCCTGACCTCTCCATTCATTGTATGCTTTTTGATATTTGGTTTGAGTTTCAAATGGCTTACCTGTTCCATCATCCCAAGGAAGAGGTGGGGTTCTTTTATTCCAAATATCAGTTCCAATTCTATTAAACAATCCATTAAATATTGACAAATCATCAAGCCACTTAGATAATCGATACTCTTCATCTTCGTAACATGGAACAGGTTTTGTAACTCCAACACCAACAAGATTGCCCAACCAGCCAAAACCTTCTTCTTTTCCACAAACAACAACTTGATCGTGGTTTTGTGGAGTATCAAATGTTTCTCCTGTTGTTGAGTCTATCCAATGGGTTTCAATTGTTGCTTTATCAATTGTTCTAATTCTTTCAGCCTCCTGAATCATTTTTGGTAATAGTTTTTGGAGTGGACCGGAATAATTAACAGTTCTGTCATCTGTATTTTCTCCATATTCTGCACGGTTGTTAACACCAGACAAATACCAGCTGGCATATTCATTAACTTTTGTAGCATCATCGTAAGTGTCTCCACTGTTTTGACTGTTTTTGACTTCTTCAGTATTTCCCATAATAGGGAACATTGAATCATCAAGTGTGACAATTAAGGTATGAGGTTTAACAGTAAAATCTGGATTACATAGGAAATTATGTGTACCTTCTTCATGGCGGGCAACGCAATCTCCTTTACCTGTTACATCAAAAGTTTCTAAAAATTTTAAATCGTTACTGCAATAAAGTGCTTTATTTGCATCACCACAAAAAGCTGCTTGATAAGGCCTGAGAGAGTGAAATTCTGGACTGTCTACATCGTCACAAGGAAAACGAAGACCTGGGACTTGGGCGAGAACTGCAGTAGTATGTAGTATGTAGTATGTAGTATGTAGGGAAACTACAAGAAACAAAAGAAGAATTAGTTTAGACAGTTTTTGCATGCACACTTAGTATATCTTAATTTGGAGCTACTTAAAAATTTTAAAATTTGTAATGACTGTATCAGTTCCTGTAAATTGACCAATTATTTTTAATATTAAAAAAGATCCTGCAAGCATGACTAAACCACCAATTGCATAGGTTAAAGTAGCTTTAGCTCCTGCCACAGCTTTATCATCTCCACCTGAAGTTAAATATTTAAATCCGCCAGAAAGAAGCATTAAAAACAAAACTATTCCGCCAAGTGCCAATAGGGAAGTGACTACACTTCCAAAAACTGTTTCTAAATCTTGTAATTTTGCTGGCATATTATTTTAGTTGTAGCTTAACAGACTTAACAATTTCTTGTGCAATTTTTAATGCTTCTACTGCCTCATCTTCATCGTATAATTCTGAAGGTAACATGTCAGGATATCTTGACTCCATGTAATATTTTGTAAGTTTTGAAGATCCTTCTATAATTTCATCGTTTATGTTTAGTCCTAATTCTTCACACTTTTTTAACAACTTTGAAAGATCGTGTGTTTTATCTGGAATCTGTTTTTTGAAATAACAAAACCCCTTAAATATCAACTCTTCAGACTGCATAAATAATCCTTCCCTTGGCAATTTCTTTGATAAACAGACTGTTATTTTTTAAGCGTTCGTTAAATTCATGCTCAGAAAATAAATGAATATCGGGAGAAACTTTCCAATCATAACCACTTTTATACAGGTATGTTTTAACTTTTGCAGAATCGAAACGGTTAACCCTATCTTGAAGCACAGCTAAATCAATGTCACTATTTTTTGTATTTTCGCCTCGAAAGTATGACCCAAACAAAATTATTTTTTTTGGATTTAGAATTTTTTTGATTGCATCGACAACTTTATTTAAATTATTTTGTGTCATGGAATAATGATATCAAATTAAAACAAAAAAAGAAAATTGAGCAAGAGAAGATTATTTACCAACAATGGATTCAATTTTTAGATTTAAAATATTGATTCCAAAGAACGAATCGATTAAACCTGCAATTGCCCAAGCTGAAAATACTATAACTAAACCGACCAAAGCGGCAGTAATCTGATTTCTTGCACCTTCTGTATGAGCTTTATCACCACCCGAAAGAATCCATTTAACTCCACCAACTACTAAAATAAAGAAGAAAGCGAGTCCTGCCAAAATTAAAATTAAACTTATAAATCCAGAGACCATTCCCCCTAAACTAAGTTGCTTTGCTGTGTTGCCTATACTACCAATATTAGAATTTAAATCAAACACGTCGTTAGCTGCTAAGAGTAAATTATTCATACGATAGCTATATTATTGAATGATGAGTGGGCCTATGTCAATAAGCAAAATGTCAATTCCAAAAAATGCTTCTATTAACTTCACAATTGCAAAAGATCCAATTAATAAAACAAAACCAACAATGGCATTTGTAATCCTGCCCCTAGCATTTTCAACATGTGCTTTATCTCCCCCTGATAATATCCAAGTAATTGCCCCCCAAATAAACATGAAGAAAAAGGCAAGTGCTCCAAAAACAAATAATAGCCCTATAAATTTTGGTAAAATTAACGATATAAAACCTGAACCGCCATCTGTTTGCCCAAGTAATGTTTGATATGCACCACCGAATATTGGATTTGTTATTCCTTGATCACCACCAGCTAATAGTCGATTCATGTTTATTTTGTTTGAATTGCCTCAATTAATTTATTTAAATTTAGAATATCTGGTAAATTAAATATTTGTCCTGCAAATCTAAGTATAAATATGCCAAAGATAGTAATCAAAAGACCAATTAGTCCGTTTGTAATTCTTTTCCTTGCCGCCTCAGTTGCTTTTTGATCACTTCCAGCATTCATATAAGATATTCCACTTGTTATTAAAATAACTACAAACCAGATGATCGCAATTATAGAAATAATTCCTACAATTGAAGACATAAAATTCTGAAAAATATACGATGCCATTGTTCCTCCAAGATCGCCATTAAGTCCTAATGGACCAAACCCACTAAATCCGTCTGCATTATCATATAAATTTATCTGTGCAAGTTGTCTCATTATGGTGTAGGTATAGATGGTTTGAGTAAAAATAGATAATCGTCAAATATCAATTTACCAAAAATTGCTGCCAATACGAAGGCTCCAGCAGAAAAGGCAAGACCAATCAGCGTTTGGTTAATTTGTGACCATGCTCCTGAGACTTTTTTACTATCATCACCCGCAGACATAAAAGAATAACCTGCAAGAACCAAATTAAATAGGGCATAGATGCCGGCTCCTACAACTAATGCTCGAAGGCCAAATTGAATTAGTTTTCCAAATGCAGGACCTGCTTCAGGACCATAAATTGTGTTTAGTTTGTCAGGTATTTTTACCTCTCCAAACGGATTTTGTGCTAAAAGATTCATGTTAATTTATTATACAAACAAATTATTCTAAAAGCCATTCTATTACAGAAACGGCACCATTTTCTTTGAAATTTGTTCTTTGATCATTTAAATATAATAACTTTCCAGTTCCCTTGATATAGTTATTGATAATTTTTAAATTTCCAAATTCTCGTTTTGAGTTTCCATCATTTAATGTGTAACAAATTTGAAAAAAGCTTTTTTTGTTATCTTGATTGACTAAAAAATCAATTTCATATCCATTTTCATTTTGAGCGTAATATATGTTTTTTCTTCCATATCTTCTAATTAACTCACAGTAAACTAAATTTTCTAATCTTTTCTCATCAGATTCATCCCCGCCTGGTATTAGAAGATTGTCAACACAATAATATTTATTACTTTTTTCAAAAATTCTTTTTAATTGATAATCAAATTTCGATAATTTATTAAGTGAATAAGATGTTTGCCAATAATACAAATAATTATCTACTGTTGCCAGAGAAACTTTTATTCCCTGATTCTTTATTCTCTCTGATATTTTTCGCAGTGATGTGGTCGATGTAATATTTCCTTTAACGAAATCAAAAACTTCTTTTAAAGTGTTAATTTTTTCTACCCCATATCTTTTTACAATGTCATCAATTAATATCTTTTGGATTATATTATCAATATATTTTTTGGAAGAATCGTCATCTAAGTCGAATTGTTCGGGTAAGCCACCTCTTTTTAAATATAAATTAAAAGCAATATCTATTTCCTCTCTATTTTCATAATAATTATTATGATTTATGTTTGATTTTTCTAGAAATTCCATAAAACTAAATGGTAAAATTTCAAATTCGAGACATCTCCCTGATAGAGAAGTAGAAAATTCACCTGAAAGAAGTTTACTATTTGATCCACTTATGAAAATATTATATTTGCCTTGTTCATATAAAGTCCTAACTAATTTTTCCCATTTATCAACTAGTTGTATTTCGTCCCAAATGATATAAATATCTTCTTTTGGATTGGCTATGTTTACTAGATACATTTCCCATAAAATTCTAAGTTCTCGTACTGTTTTTATCTCATTTAGTAAATCGTTTTCAAAATTAAGAAAAAATATATTTTTGGATAAAACACCTTCTTTTTGAAGTTCGTGCGATAGCATTTTTAAAAGGTGAGACTTTCCTGATCTTCTAAATCCAACAATTGCCTTTATTAGTTTGTTTTTTGAGGCTTCTTTTAAAACATCAAAATAGTTATCCCTTTTGATGCTTAGATTTTGATCAAAATTTTTAGATTCGAGGATGGCCTGATTTAACAACTGTAAGGAAATCATAATGTCATGTTAACAAAATCGTACGACTTTGTCAACATCATGTTGTCAACTCCGTTAATAAGTAACCGCTTTGCGTATAAATTAAAGAGATATCAAACTTAAGCCTGTAATAGTTTCTATGAGTCTTACTATCCAATAGGCAGAAAATACAACTATAAAGCCAATTAAAGCAGAAGTTGCAGCTTTTTTACCAGTTTCTACGGTTTTTGGATCAGATTTTCCTGCACCTTTAATCATAGCAATTCCTCCACCAATTAAGATAAACAGAAGTATTATTCCAGCTAGAGAAATTGCACCTGTGATTATTGCAGAAACAAGTGTTGATATTTTATCAGGACTGCCAAGGTTTGCTCCTCCCTGATTTAAAAATTTAGTACTGATACTTACATCGGTTAGTTTATTCATTTAAATAGTTGTATATCTAGACCTAAAAACTGGAATATCAACTTTACAATCCAAAATGATGTAAATAAAATTAGAATACCAATTGCAGATGTTGTAAGCTTGGCTTGAGCCCCTTGTAACACTTTTGGATCACCCTTTGACGTCATCATCTTAAGTCCTGATGAAATAATATTTAAAACTAAGACTATTCCTGCTGCACCAAAAACATATGGTAGGGCTTTAGTAATAAGTTCTGCAGGCTTGCCTGGATCAGGAGGTACCCCCGGTTTACTACTTATACTGTCGAGCATAGTTCCAAACATATTTATAAATTATCTAATTCTAGTATATCAACTCCTATGAATTTAAGTATAAAGACACTAAAAATTAGCATAATTAAACCTGAAATTGCAGATGTTAATAATTCCTGCCCAGCCTTAAGTCTTGCTGGGTCACCTTGGGAAGTCATTACCATAAAACTAGCATAGACAATTAATAAAAATGCAATTCCACCGCCAACTCCCACAGCCCAACCTAATATCCACCCCATAAATTGGTTGGTATCACCAACAGGAATACACCCAATTGCGCTATCTATACCTTCATCTGCTTTTCCACCAGTTGGGGTACAAGTTTGCGCAAAAGCAGATGTAAACGATGCTCCAATTAAACTTAAAAATAAAAATAGACTTAGAATTATTTTTTTCATGACATTTATGTTGAATCTCATTTTGTTATTTACTTATATTGTACTATATCTTTATTTCACAAATCTCGTACTTCCTTTTTTAATTACAATTAAACTTTTTATATTTTGTTTTAATTTGTCGGTTTCTTTTGATAAAAATTGGTCTAATATAGAATTAACATTTTCTGGAGTTTGATTTTCTAGTCTTAAAACTATTATCCCCATATTGCCTGATTCTTTTTGGTGATATATTTCTCCAAAATCTAAATCAAAAGTAATTATTATTCGTTTTTCTTTCTTGGTTATTTTTATAATCTCTGAATCTTTTAAGTATCCCAATTTTTCCTCTGTAATACTTTTTGAATCAAATCCCAACTTGGTTAAATATTTTGAAGTTTTAGGCGATAAATTAGCATCCAGTAGAAATTTTATCATGAAATGTAAACATCATGCAAAACTAAATCTTATGTTGTTTGGAATTGTTTCCTCTCTTTCAATTCTTCTCTGTGCAAAATCAAGTGAAGCGTTTATGTCTGATTTTTTTAGAACGGGATAAGCCCTTATAATTTTCTCGGCTGTATAACCATTTTTAATCAAATTAAGTATAGCAGCAACAGTAATTCTAGTACCTTCAATTGTTGCTTTTCCTACGTTAATTTGTGGATCAATAGTTATTCTGGTCATGTCCAAATTATACCATAAAACACTGGTATACTTAAATAGATGCAGAAATTAATAAAATTAATTGTTGTTTTGTCAATATTTCTTATTTCCTATTTATTAATTATTAATTCTGCCCTCGCTGTTGATTGCTTAAATATAAATCCCGATACTGTTTCACCTGATGATGCAACATTTTGTATGGGTGAATTAGAAAAAGTAAAAGCTCAGTATGCCCCAGCTCAAGAAAAAAACAAACAAGATTTAGCCAGACTTCAAGCAAAAATAAACGATTTGAATAAAAGAATTGCATCCATGGCGACATTTCTCAAGAAATTCGAGATAGATATTTTAAAAAGAGAAAAAGATTCTGCCTATGCACAGGAAATTCTGGGTAAAAAAGCAGTAGGGCAATACATCGATATAAGATTATATGATCCAGTTTTATCAATATTATCAGCTTCAGACGCATTAGAAGTATTTAGAACAATAAAAATACGAGAAAAAGTTGCAGATGCAGACAGAAAGACTATAGAGAAATATTCTGGAGAAATAATTAAGTTAAAAGGTGATAAAGAAAGTCTTGAAAAAAATAAGGCATCACTTGCTATTTTACAAAAACAAGTTAGTGAAGACGCAAAATTTTTAGCAGGTGAGGTAGCAAAAGTTGAAAATTACTTAGCAACACTTTCTGCAAAACAAAATGCTTTTTTGGCTCAAAAACTAGAATCTCTTGGACTTTCTAGATCTGCATACAATATGAAAGGCGGCTGCTCAAGCGATATAAATCCGTTTAAAAGCCCTGGATTTTCTCCTGCATTTGCATTTTTTAGTTTTGGAGTACCAAACAGGGTTGGAATGAATCAGTTTGGGGCAAAAGGAAGAGCAGAAGCAGGTCAAGACTACGAAGAAATACTTAAGGCATATTACAATGCAGATATAACAAGAGGTTATATTACTGGAATAACTATTCGTGTGTCAGGAACTAATGAATTTGGCCAATCCTTTAACGACAGTTGGAACATTGAAGAATACGTCAAACATGTTTATGAAATGCCTACAACTTGGACAGCTAAAGACTCAGCTGCACTTAAAGCGCAAGCTATTGCGGCACGATCATATGCATTAAATTATACAAACAATGGTGCAAAATCAATTTGTCCAAGTCAAAGTTGTCAGGTAGTTAAAAAAGAACTAAACAATGGAACCTGGCAAGCCGCGGTTGATGCAACGAAAGGAATTGTTCTGACAAATGGAGGATCACCAATAACTGCATGGTTTTCCTCTACACATGGTGGATATGCATATACATCCGCTGATATAGGATGGAAAAGTACAACATGGACCAAGAGGCTAAATGATACAACCGGTAATATTGGTGGTTTTTCAGATTTGTTTAATAATGCATATGATAAATCCTCTCCAACATTTTATTGCGACTGGGGTAGTAGATCTGAATATAACAAGACAGCATGGCTTAAACCTGATGAGATTGCAGATATCGCGAATGTAATTTTACTTGCAAAAGCTGATGGATCAACCCAAAAACATCTTTCTCAAAAAGATAAGCCAAACCCTGATGGAGTTGATACTTGGGATGTATCAAGAGTTAAAAGTGAACTTTCGAGTCGTAGAATAACACCGTTTGATTCTGTATCCTCAATTTCAATTGGAGCTGATTTTGGAAGTGGAAGAACGACATCGATAAATATTGACGGTAGAACGTTTGATGGTCAAGATTTTAAAAATTATTTTAATCTTCGTGCTCCATCAAACATTCAAATTGTTGGCCCATTGTTTAATATCGAGAAAAGGTAAAACCTACATGTTATACTATATACATGCCAGATATATTTACAGCTTCAAAACTAAAGTCTGTAGACAATAAGCACAAAACGCTATACAAAGATCTTCCAATGCAAGAGAGAAGACCGCTTGCCTCATTTTTAATGCGTCCTCACGGAGTTAGTTTTGAAACCAGAGAAGAAGAAGAACAAATTATTTTATTTTTAAGAAAGCATTTTATTACAAATGTACCTTGGATTTTTAGTTCGATTGTTATGTTTTTAACTCCAACTATTGTTAGTAGTTTTGGAATTTTAAATTCTATTCCCTCTAATTTTAAATTTGTTTTTATAATGATTTGGTATTTAATTTCAATGGCCTATACTCTGGAAAGCTTTTTAACATGGTTTTTTAATGTTTATATCATTACAGATGAAAGAATTGTTGATGTTGATTTTTATAATCTAACTTACAAAGAAGTAAGTGATGCAAACCTAGATAAAATTGAAGACGTAACTTATAAAATGGGAGGGGTAATTAGAACATTATTTAATTACGGTGATGTTTTAGTTCAAACAGCAGCAGAAGTAACTAATTTTGATTTTCTGGCAGTACCACATCCTGACAAAGTTGTAAAAGTATTACAAGACCTACGAATGGAAGAACAACAGGAAGTATTGGAGGGGAGAGTTAGATGATTACAACACTATCAGTTTGGCCAATAATTAAAATACTTGTAATTATTTTACTTGGTATTTATATAGTTTTTGCATTTGTAATTGTTCGCCAAGTTCAGCTCATGACTGATACTTTAGAGGTTGGGTTTGAAAAACAACTTAAATTTTTGGCTTTTTTACATTTTCTCTTTGCTATTGCTGTTTTAATTTTTAGTATAATCATTTTGTGACCAATCTAATACTATCTTCTAATTTTAGTGGAAATAAACTCCAAGGAGTTGGAGAAGCTACGCTTCAAGATGAAACAATCTATATTAGAGCGGAATCAAATACTACAGTTACACTCTTGAGAGATGTTAATAAAGTTGTGCTGTTAAAAGCTAATATTCAAGAGCAAATAACTAATGGTCAAGCGAAGCCTGAGGATGTTTATACATTAGAAAATGGTGATCAAAAATTAATTATCAAAGTTGAAAGCAAAGAAGTTCATCACGAAACAAATCTTTTTATAAATCCTGATCCAATTGTTGATGCAACATCAACAAAAAGAAAAACAACATTAACAGTTGGAGTTTTAATACTGACTTTATTAATAGTAAGTGTAGTTTTTGGAGTAAAACAAAAAAATTTAAAACAATTTAATACAGAATCTGAAATAAAATTAAATACGGCAATTGCAGATTATGAAAATAAAACACGTGAATCATTTGTAAACGCAAAAGAAATCGCAACAAAATTAAAAGAGGATGGATATAAAAATGAAAAATTAGATGAATTGTTAAAAAATATTAATGAAAATGAGTCAGAAATTTTAGGTGAAATTAAACCTGAAGTAAAAGATTTACTTGATTTAACGCTTCAAATTAATGGATTTAGTGGAAATAAATTGGCTTCAACTGGCGAAATAATGTTTGTTTTTGATGAATCAGAAAAGAACATTGTTCAGGTTGATGTCAATGGTAAAAATGCAAAGATTGTGGCCAAGAAAGACGATTTAAAAGATACAAAACAAATAGCTTCATATGAAGACAAATTGTTTTTGGATAAATTAGATGGAGTATATGAGATTGATTCAAATTCACTTTTTTATCTTTACTCGGCAAATATTTATATGATTGATAGGGGAAATAGTCAAATTTACAGATTTTCAGGAAATGGAAAAACATTTGGTGACAAAACTGACTGGCTAGCTCCAGGAATTGAGGCAGATTTTTCAAAAGTCATTGATATGACAATAGATGGATCAATTTGGTTACTTTCATCGTCAGGAAAAGTAACAAAGTTTACAAATGGTAACCCAATAAACATACAAATGACAGGAATTGTATCCCCCTTAGAAAATCCAACTGCAATTTATACAAATGAGGATAATAAATATGTATATATTTTAGATAAAAATGAGGGAAGAGTGGTTGTTTTAGAAAAGAACGGTAACTTTAAAGTCCAGTATTTAAATGACGAAATAAAAAATGCAGCTGATTTGGTAGTTAGTGAAAAAGAGGGCAAAATAATACTTCTTGCAGGCTCAAAATTAATGTATTTTGAGCCTAAATAACCTTAAGCGGAGACGGTGGGAATCGAACCCACATCCGAAAAACTTTAAACAGAACTTCTACAAGCTTATTTAATTAATATGATTTCCTCTAATTTATCCAACTAACAGGAATTTAAAGTGAGATTTAATTATCTTTTGTAATACTTCTCTAAATCAAAAGAAATATTACAGCATCTCGAATTGGTTTACACCCAGTCAGTTCGATCGAGAATCAAACCTCAGGACGCCGTTAAGCTTCGTAAGCGAATGCGTATTGCATTCTATTAACAAAAGGATTAACAGAAGCTAAACTTTCGTTTGCTTTTAGTTTTTGATATCTTTTGGCAAGTGTATATCAAACTTGGCTTGCTGTTACTGTTAATGAGCTATCCGTCGAAACCGGTCATCTCCTTATTAAACATTTTTACCTCTTAAATCTCTGTCAAGATCTCTTTGAACATCATGTTTTTTGATACTTTCTCTCTTGTCAAACTTTCTTTTAGACACACCCAATACAAGTTCAAGCTTGATTCGAGACTTAGAATTATACATCATAGTAGGCACAATTTGCAACTTTTTCTGTTTCATTTTTGTAGTCAGTGAAAGTATTTCATTTTTGTGTAAAAGGAGTTTCCTCATTCTTGTTGGTTCGTACCATTTTCCCACTGCAGGAATATTGGCGTTAATTAAAAATACTTCTCCCCCGATTATTTTTACATGAGATTGTGAGATATCTATTCTTCCATCTCTAAATGCTTTAGCTTCAACACCTTTTAAAACAATACCCGCTTCCACCTTTTCAGGTGTTAATTCATATTCAAAACTTGCCTTTTTGTTTAAAATTCGTTTAGAATTTGGTTTGTTAACTTGCATATAGTTATAAGTGAATTATATATGATTCTAGATTTTCTGTTTCCTAAATACTGTTTAGAGTGTAAAAAACCAGGTAAATATATTTGTGATTTGTGTATCAGTAAGGTTACACCTTGCGGTACTTGCGGTAAGGTTGGTGATAATTATTCTATTTTTAAATATGAAGGTGTGATTAGAAAAGCAATAATTTCGTTAAAATACAAATTTGCATATGATTTAGGTGACGAGTTAACGAGTCGTGTGTTACGAGTTATAAAAACAAACCCAAAATTTAATGATCCTAAATTAGTAATTGTCCCGATACCATTATATAAAACTAGGGAAAATTGGCGAGGTTTTAATCAGTCAGGATTAATAGGGGAGAAACTGGCAAAAGCAATGAATTGGAATTATATTCCTGATTTATTAATACGTAATAAAAACACTGCGCCACAAGTTGGTTTAAAAGGTTCTATCCGTCGTTCCAACCTGTCCAATGTTTTTGCTGTTTGTTCGCCCTATATACAATATACTAAATACGATATTCTAGTTTTCGACGACGTTTATACCACAGGCTCAACTATAAATGAAGCTAAAAAAGTTTTAAAAGAAGCGAGATTTAAAAAAGTTTATAGTCTGACAATTGCAAGATAATTATATGCGGAAGATACAGGGGTCGAACCTGTTAGGGATTACTCCCACGGGATTTCAAGTCCCGCGCGTTACCGTCCCGCCCATCTTCCAATGTGGATATTATACTGAATTTGGGCGGAGAGTACAGGAGTTGAACCTGTCGGACGCAATTAAGCGTCAAAGTTTAGCAAACTTTTCCCTGAACCGTTCGGGATACCCTCCAATCCTGCAATTATAGCATCTTCGATGCTGGATCTCATATCAGATTTAATATATAATTTAGGTTATGGAATCTGTCGATCAACAAAGTACCTTAAAACCTGAATTAGAAAAAGATTTGATAACTTGGATTGCTCCCGCAAGACCTTTTAAAAGGAGAGATAAACAGTTTTATGTTACAACAATATCTATTGCAGGAATGGTTTGTTTAATCTTGTTCTTGGCAGAAGGAGCAATGCCTGTAATTTTAATAATTTCACTTATCTTTTTATATTATGTTATGAGTACAGTAGCTCCTGAAGATATCGAATATAAAATAACAAACAAAGGGATAAAAGTGGGAGGAGGGTTAACAGAATGGCAATTGCTAGGTAGATTTTGGTTTAGCAGGAGATTTGATAGTGATTTAGTTGTTTTTGAGACGAGAACAATTCCTAATAGAATGGAACTTGTTGTTAAATCTGAAATTAAGGGTGAGATAGAGAAAAATTTAAAAGATTATCTTGTTGAAGAAGAGATTTCTCCATCTAACCTCGATAAAGCTGTTGATTGGTTCTCAAAAAAACTTCCCCAATAAAATTTAAGTTATAATATAACTTACGTCCCCGTAGTCTAATGGATAAGCAAAGCTTGTCAATTAAACTACTCGGACACTGAATGTCCTCGTAGTTTAATGGATAAAATATTGGGTTGCGAACCCAATGCTGATGGTTCGATTCCATCCGGGGACACAAAATTATTTGGAGGATTGGTAGAACGGTAATACGCAGGTTTCGAAAACCTGTGAGAGCAATCTCAAGTAGGTTCGACTCCTACATCCT